>Ga0210391_10000030_pt1 | contig 181977 bp, 207 predicted proteins | sample IncBWC12OmetaG_FD_160573 | JGI IMG/M metagenome (GOLD analysis project Ga0210391, IMG submission 160573) | Forest soil microbial communities from Barre Woods Harvard Forest LTER site, Petersham, Massachusetts, United States - Inc-BW-C-12-O ...
ACTCGTCGATGGGTACGGGACATGCGCTCGAAGCTGTGGCACGGTGACGAAGATAGCTCGCCGTCCTGGATGGCTCGCGTTCGTGGAGAGTTCCCGTCTCAGGCCCAGAACTCGCTGGTGAAACTCGTTTGGCTCGAGAGAGCCAAGGATCGAGCCGAAAAGCAACCAGTCAAAGACACGGGCGAACGACTGGTAGCCGGGGTGGACGTCGGCGGCGGCGAGGCCGAAACCGTAGTGTACCTGTGTCAGAATACTTCGGCGAAAAAAGTCCTGAAGTTCGGCGCCTGGCGCGCACGAGACACGTTGGACGAAGTGGCACGGTTTCTAGACCCTTACTTGCAGCGCCTCACCACCGTAAGAGTCGACTCAATCGGCATCGGTCACAACTTCGGGCTCTACCTGCAGAAAAAAGGGTTCCCAGTCGATTTGGTCAATGTAGCAGTGCCTTGTGAAAACAAACCGGAACTAAGGGAACAGAACCCAAACTCGCGGTTCACCAACGAGAAGGCGCGCTTTTATCAAAACCTTGCCGATGCTTTCGAACGCGACGAAATCGATGGTCTCATAGACGACGAGACGATCGGACAGCTCGCCGGCATTCGATATGAAATCGACGGCCGCGGGCGCATAAAGATTGAACCAAAGGAACGCGCCAGAGAACGAGGCGTTCCTTCACCTGACCGCGCCGAGTCGCTGATGCTGGCGTTGGGCGAAGCTCCACGACTCTACGAGTTCATATCAATCCGTGATTTCGAGCGACCAAAACTTCGTGGCCAAGCGGCTCGCGACGCGCTCGATGATCAAATGAATGACTACCGTCGATTTGGGCTGGGCACAAGTCGACGTTGGCCGAATAGGGGGTGTTACTAGAGACTCCGAGGTCAGCAAAAGTCTAGAGGTTTTCCGGCCGAAGCGTCCAGCTAAATCTGATCACGCGGGTCCAAGGTCGTGCGGTCAGCTAAGACTCTTCGGCACCGCCCATGCCGTTGAACCGTCGCCAGTTGTTGCGGGCCCTATGATCCGCGCTGCCCGTCGGCAGACCCTTTGACTCCAGCCGAAGTGAACAAATCAAACGATAAAACCTCCCGTTTGGGCTCCATATATAGAGTCTTGCCGTTGGCAGCCGGGACGTCGAATCCAATGGCCTCTGACTTGATCGATGCTTGACCAAAGTGAACGCTCTATTTCACTTGATACCCATTGGGTTGGGCCTCGCGCTAGTCGCTTTCAACCGTCGAATTTGCGTTGCAATGCAGAGATTCAATCCAGCCTTCTGGACGGAATCCGCGTTCGAGCTGGAAATGGTTTATCAGTGGATGTTAGTAGTCGTAGGTGTCCTACTGGCATGCGCGGTGTTTAAAAGATTGGTGGATTTCAAACTGACCGCGGGGCTTCGAAACGTTGGTCTTTTGCGGATAATTAGCCAGATACAGAAAATTTGGGTCGTTGCGACAATCGCTCTTGCGGCAGTAGCGGCATTCGCTGGCCCGGGTTACGCACAGAAAAGGGAGTCACTTGCAACGGAAAACCGGCCGGAGATTTCGTCGACCTCAAATCCGTCGCGCCATCGATCATTGTGGATATCCGTTACGCCGGTCCGCACAACTTCGTGGGGCGGCCAATTCCCGGCTATGACGCTGATAAATGCCTGCTTACTCGACCCGCGGCCGAAGCAGTCGCCAGCGTGCAACAAAAACTAACTGCGTTCGGGCTCTCGCTCCTGGTTTATGATTGTTATCGTCCGCAGAGAGGGGTCGACTACTTTGTGAAGTGGGCTGCAGGTTCGCCTGATAACTCGATGAAACGCGAGTTTTACCCGCATGTGAAAAAAGACGACCTTTTCAAGGATGGCTACATCGCTTCGCCGTCCAGCCATAGCCGGGGCAGCACAGTGGATCTGACGATAGTTCCGTTGCCGCGGTCCAATATCGAGGTCTACGCTCCGGGCGATCCAAGTCCGCGACTGCTCCGGGCCAAATTCGAAGGTAGCATGAAATTCATACTTCCACTTTTACTAACGCTTCTCGTCCCACTCTTGCTGAGAGTCATACGTATCCCAGTGCCCCGGGCGTCCACACCGTTGACACCGCGACAACAAAATATACGTGCGTTAATGCTTTGGGCAGGCCTAGCGGTTGTCTGGGTGGTCGTTTGGTGGATATTTCGTTGAAACTGAGACACTAGCGACGTGTCGTTTGTGCTGATGCCTAAGCGTACTTGTGAGTTAGCAAATCGGCGCACGACTGACCAACGGATGCGCCACGTCCCTTTGGTGGTGCAATGGTACGATTGGCGTTGGCGTGGCGGTCGGACTCGGAGGCCGAGACGCGAGTCTGCGACGATGCGGGCGGTCTATGTGTGGATGGACGACAGTTTCGAACTGCGGATTTGGCGGCGCTTACGGCCGAGCGGGTGGCGCGCCCGCCGCAGGAGCACTCTTTGAGCAGGTCTTCGGTTTCTGTCCACTCCTCGAAGGCGTCGTCACAGCGGCCGAGGGTGGAGAGCGCGATTGCCAATTTAGCGCGGTAGAGCAAGGAATCGCTCAGGTCGTGTGCGGGTTCCGCGAAGCATCGCTTATTCCGAACCGAACGCCATGCAAATAAGTTCCTCGACAGACCATAGCCGATCGGTCACGCCAGCGGCCATAGCGGGCGTGCAGCGCAGTGTCCGATGAAAGCGGACGAAGTTGTAGCGGGCGTAGTGTAATCCGACCGACGCCTTAAGGTCAGCCAGCTTCTCGCTGACCGCCAGCGTAAACCGCGCGAATCGATTCAGGGATACGAAGGTATATACCGTGTCGACGCCGGATCGTCGGATGCCTCCTCATGGCTGAAGGCTTCGCACGACCCATCAGGAGCGCGGCCAAAACAACGGAAGAAACTCCATTGCACTTCGTATAACGCTCCCATTTTCAGCGGCACCGATCCGCGTACCGTTTTCCATCCGCTCGGAGCGACGCTATAGGTAAAAGCTCGCAAGGGCGTGGTGTCGGCCACGTTCAGCCGATCCAAAGCCCATACGACTCTTTTTGCTGCCGGTCCTGGCCCGACCGAGATGACAACTAGGGTATCGTCTGTATAGCCGCGCCCGCTACAACCTTCCTTCGATGAGATACAAAATGTGGGGTGCTCCGGATCACCAGCATTGGCTACGGTCAAATACCAGAACGGCATTCCCCACTCCATCAGAAAGCAACCTTCAAAACAGAAGAGACAGACTGGCAAGAACGCGAGCGCGGCTGCGTGACGGAGATTCATCGACAACGAGTTAGCAGACCGCGACAGAGAGGCCAAGCGCCTCCAAAAAATGTCATTCCCGGCGATCAGAAATCTCCATGCCGCGGGGACGCTCGCGCTCTACGATGATTCGGCAGTGTCGCGCGCCGAACCTTGGCGACTATCGAATCAGAGGGCTCATGTGTTACAAGCGTGATCGGAAAGCAGGCTGGGTCCGTGATCGGAAAGCAGGCTGCGTCGATGCCGCAGAGGGGGATTCAGATTGGACGAGATTCGCCGACAAAGCGCGATCGCCGCTCCGTTCATGATCCGAGCCGCGCTGACCGTAGCATTGATCCTGATCGTCGGACTGAATCCCGCCAAAGCCTTCGCCCAAGGTACATGGACTGAGTCGGCTCCTGATCCGACTCCACGTTGGTGGTCCGCGATAGGCTCGACGGGGGACACAGTGGCTGTGGCAGGCGGCTTCAGTCCCTCGCTCGGAAACCTCACGGAAGTTGAAAGATTTCCGTGTGGCACCGACACTGGCTGGTGTGGGAAGCCTTCGATGCTGAGTGCTCAGACCGCCCCGGCTTATGCCGGTGACTTCATCGTTGCGGGAGGCAATAACGGCCCGGGTCCCGTGGCGACGTTTTCGATGTCGTCCATTCCTGGCCCATGGAGCACGGGAACTCCTATGCCGACTGCGAGAAAGGCTCCAGCCGGCGCACTCGCCGGGGGTCTGTTTTATGTCATGGGCGGAAACACCGGCAGTGCGGTGACCGGTGTCGTCGAAGTCTATAACTCTTCATCGAATTCGTGGACGAGCGTGGCTCAGATGCCTACACCACGTTCGGATCTCGGCGCCGACACGATAAACGGCATCATCTACGCGGCAGGCGGCAGCGATGGCTCCAGCTCGGTTCTCGACACCCTAGAAGCGTACGACCCCAATACCAACGCGTGGACAACGAAGGCGTCGATGCCCACGGCGCGCGCCGATCTTGCGGTCGTGGCGCTATATGGGTTGCTCTACGCGATCGGCGGCCGCGGCGCCGACGGTTCTCCTCTGACCACAGTTGAGGCTTACGACCCAGTCACTGATGCCTGGACGACGGAACCTTCAATGCCGACCGCGCGATGGGGCTTGGTGGCCGATGTCACCGATGCTGAGGGTTGCGGCCAATGTGCTTCGGTTCCCGCCATCTACGCAATCGGAGGTGCGCTTGACGCAGCCGGCACCACCGCCACCGGGGCGAATGAATATTTCGTGCCGCAGTGCGGAACGCTGAACGTAACGCCGACGAGCCTACGCTTTAAGGCCAAAGGCACCAAGGCCGTGACCGTGACTAATACCGGTTCGGTGAACGTGGGGATGCTCAGCACGACCTTCGACGACGCCCTCGGATTTGTGCTCACCGACGCCTGCTCCGGCAATGCGCTGGCTCCGTCCGGCAGTTGTGTGGTTACGGTCAAGTCCAAGAAACGCAACGGGCGTAAAGTGACCCAGACTCTCACAATCACAGACAGTGCGTGTAACAGTCCGCAAACGGTCGGCGTGACGCGTCGGTGAACCTGCGAGTGTTCGATTAACGCGTCGGAGCTGCGCGTCGATGCGCACCGAGTCTGCCTGGTCGCATTTTCCGCCGGAGGGCCGTTGCTAGCCACTCCGATCCTTGAACACTGGGAAGGTGTCAAATGCCTGGCGGCGTTCTATACCTATCCGGGTGACACCATCGGTCGCCAAAGGGGGAACTGTGAAGCTCAAATCTAGATTCTGGAAACTCGTTTGCGCTGTGCCTGCTCATCATTGCCGGCCACGATTGTTTCCCAGGTTCGTTCATTTTCAACGAGGGCGATATTCCTCTCCGACGCTGAAGCCAATCGTCATACGATTAACCTCAGTACGATGACTGCCGTGCGAATGAATCGCATCCTGTTGTTTGCCGCTTTAATGCTGGCGACGTCCTCCGGTGCCCGGGCTGAAGTGACATCGATGAAGCTCGTCGCACCCAACGTCGGTTGGGCGGTATTGGGTGAGCAATCCTCAGGGAAAAGTCTTTCATGGACAACCGATGGTGGCGCTCATTGGCGGGATATTACGCCCAAGCTGCTCGCCAGCAGTGAATCCCGTGAATCGCGCAGCTTTGGGGGCGGGTCCTACGATCGGCCCGAGATCTCTGACGTTTTTTTTCTCGACACTCACAGAGGGTGGGTACTGTTCTGCTGCGGCCAGCCCGATTCGACCAAGCCTTACGATGAACAATCGCGACAATACAGTTTGGCCACGACCACGGACGCAGGAACAACCTGGTCAATAGCAGATGTCACCCTCCCTGACGGCGTGCATCTCACGATCGAGGACGATCAAGAGGGTCAAATCGGATTCGTAGATTCCCAGCATGGCTGGATGAACCTGACTGGGTGCGGCGGACATACTTGTGCGGGTCGGTTGCTGGTGACTTCAGACGGGGGTCGAATCTGGCGAGCACCGTCAGACGACTACGTCTCCGCCGGACCCTTCTATCAGTTGACCGCCAAGCTCGGCTGGCAACTCAGTCTTCCGGATTTTTTCGACCCAAATGATCAGGAGCTCTTGGTTACTCACAATGGTGCAAAAAGCTGGCATCAAGTGACGGTACAAATGCCCAAGCGCCTACATGCGGCGAATGACTCTGATGACTACTATGATCTGCCGATATTCGAGGATCGAAAGCACGGCTTTCTACGCGTGACCCGCTCACCTAAAAGAGAGCGGACGGGAAGGCAGCGATGGTTCTGTTTGAAACGAAAGATGGCGGCGAAACCTGGCGGCCGGATCGGATTCTCGAAAACATTTCCACGTACGACGCCGAGCACATACCGTCGACGGTGGTCGACTCAACCTGGATTATTGGTACTGGGTGGCTTGGGCGCCGAAACGACTTACCATCTTCCACAACTGAAGATCGCGTTCCAACTCTGATCACCGTTGGTAAGGGAGCACGGCGCGACGCCGACATCAGTGACGCTCCCGGGTACAACAAATTTGGACTACTCAGCTTTGCGTCTCCCAAACAGGGTTGGGCCCTCATGGAAGGTAAGTTGGAATCAACTGCGGACGCGGGCGGCACGTGGACTACGCTGAATGTCGCGCCGGAGGAACAGAAGACGGCAAGCGCGACTCAGCCGATGGCAACTTCGGTGAACGTCGTGTCTATGCAGCTCCTCACTCCCGACATTGGCTGGACTGTGGTGGGAAACGATCTCTACCGAACTGATAATAGCGGGGCCGCATGGAAGAATATTAGTGTGCCGGCCCGTCACGATAGATTTGTTTCTGTCTTCTTCTTGGATGCAAAAAGAGGTTGGGCTCTATTTTCTGAACCTGTAACCATCTGGAATAACCCGCGCGTGGGATCTAACAAGGAAAAGCTGGGACTCGGCATCACCACCGACGGAGGAGCTAGCTGGTCGATTACCAGTGTAAATATTCCGGGCGTATTCAGGAGCCTGTTGAAGCCTACGGTCGACGGCCAAATCAACTTCGCGGATCCTCTCCATGGCTGGATGATCCTCAACGGAGGGAACGGCCCGGATGATTATCGGATGTTGCTGATAACTTCGGATGGCGGCCGAGACTGGGAGTCAGCGCCGACAGATCCCGGCACGGCCGGGAGCATACGTTTAGTCACACCTATGCAAGGCTGGCTACTGCCGCTTCTGGCGATGCACTTCTCGCCACTCATGATGGGGCGCATAGTTGGGGGAAGGTCTCGCCTGCGGCGCCCAAGGAAGTGGGACCGGCTACGGAGGCGACCTATAGTCTGCCGACATTCGAAGACGACAAGCATGGTTTCTTGCCTGTGACTTATGCGGGTGGGCTAGGGATAAAGTCCGCGGCCCTTCTTTTCAGAACCGAGGACGGTGGCCTGACCTGGAAAGCCGACGGAGTTCTTGCAAATCTAAACGGAGAGCCGGTTGGCGTCGAAGTATCGTCGGCAGTGGTCGGACAAGCATGGTTAACCGCCGACGTAACAAACGACGCGCACGTAACACTTACTCAGGTCCGCGATGGCGCTACAGTTAAAGCGACTTCGAACAACGATCCCGGATACTACGGAGCTCTTCAACTCAGCTTTGTAACACCATCACGTGGTTGGGTCTTGCTGAAGGGAGGACAGTTGCTATCAACTGTGGATGGAGGAGCGACTTGGGACCAGTTCATCCTTGACAGAAGCGGACGAGAAGCCGGCACAGCGCAACCGGGAAACGCAATCAATCACGAGTTAGGTTACGGGATTACGAGAATGCAACTTCTCGGTCCGGGGACTGGCTGGGCAGAAGCGCAGCCAGGCGGTGGCGGAGGACTATACGAGACTGAAGACGGAGGCAGTTCCTGGAGAGAACCTCGCTGGCCACCCGGCCTTGGGGGCAATGCGATGGCTTTCTTTTTTCAGGATAGGAAGACAGGCTGGGTCATGTACCGAGGCCGCGTGGCAAACCTCGACCCACACAATATCATGCAAGGAAGTAATGCGATTTATGGGTATGAGCTTTCACTCACCGGCGATGGAGGGTCGACCTGGACCACTGCGCCTGTGACCGTTCCGGACGCTGCGTATCAACTATACTTTCTCAATCGCGGTCAAATCGAATTTACGGATTCGCTTCATGGCTGGATGAATATCGATGTAGGAAAGTTTGCTTTACCACAGGAAACGAATTCGGCCGGCGACAACATTTCGACAGTTAATCGCGGCTGGCTACTCGGAGGAATGCTACTCATCACTTCGGATGGAGGCCGAACCTGGGCTGCAGCGCCGAATAGTCCGGCCTCAGCGGGCTATATTCGGCTCGTCACACCCTTGGAAGGCTGGTGGCTCACTCCTTCCGGCGATGCACTGTACGTTACTCGGGACGGGGCGCATAATTGGCAGAGAGTTACGCCGTCGGCACCTAAGGAAGTATTTCCAGCGATAGAACCTACTTATGATCTACCTACATTCAACGACGACCAGCACGGCTTTCTGCCGGTAACCTTTTCGGGTCTTGAAGGGACGAAATCGGCGGCGGTTCTATTCGCGACTGAGGATAGTGGTCAAAGCTGGAAGCCGGACAGGATACTGGCAAACCTGTATCGAATGCCGGTCGGAAACTTCGTGCCATCGACCATGGCTGGGTCGACGTGGATAACTGCCGATGTGTCAGATTACACGCACCCGACACTCACTACCTTGGGGCCTGGAGCCAGGATCAAAGCCATTGATAGCAGCTGGGGTTACTATGGGACCTTTCAACTGAAATTTGTCACTCCAGCAGAAGGATGGCTACTGCTAACTGATTCCGACGGTACGTTGTTATCAACCGCGGACGGCGGTAGTACGTGGACCGCGGCTAATCCTCGTCGGTCGACGAGTCGGTCTTTTAGCCAGTGAGACCGGGCGTACGCTCCGAGACGGCGGGGCGAATTTGGCCTGCTCGGTCTTCAGGGGGCGGGTCTGGGCGGGTCAATTGGACCGCGGGCGGCGCGCAGCCAGTACGACGTTGCGCTGTGGAGTTTGCGCGACGTTCATAGTGGTGCCGCCCAGCGACGGATCGGTGGTCAGCGTGAAGGTCTGGGTTCAGGGATTGTAGATCTCGGCAGTGTCGAGTGTGTTACCACTGCCGTCTTCGCCGCCGGAGATAAGGACGTTGCCGTTGGGCAGAAACGCGGCGGCTTGATCGAAGCGCGCGGTATGCATCGAGCCTACTGCGGTGAACGAGTCAGTGGAAAGTTTTCTCGCAGCGGTCGCTGGTGGTGAATTTTCCGACTACGACAAACATTCGGCCGGTTGACGCTATCGGGCGGCCGATGGGCGACCTGAACATTTGCGCCGTTCATGCCGGGAGGCTGATCGAGCGGGCGCGAGCGAAAGGTCCGGCGGCTGAGGTGAATGCTTGAGAGTATACACGCCATGAAGCTCCGCCACGCGGCCGCGCTTGCGCTCGCGGCTTTGGCTACGGTTTCATGCTCACCCATGCACGGTTCTCTCCAAGCCTTGCGTAAAGAACAAGCTCAGGCCTCCTGGTGCTCATGGTCTCCGCCCCTTGGATATGGATGCGCCGGTATCGACGTGAACGCGCCTTACTCGAAGTGGGGCCTGAATCAGTGTTTTTTCGATTCTCCTACAAAGTGCCAACTCGCTCTTGCGGAGTTGCGTTGGCGCGCTCGGTGGCGGGTTTGGTTTCCGAAACAACCGACTGTGGGTGTGTGTGGATTAAACTGCAATCAATCGCCGGCTTGTACCTACGAGCAGGACCTGGAAACGTGGCGTGAGCGACAGGACGCTTCGATTTGCATGTCGCTCGACGATCCGCGAGTGCAGGACACGGGCGATATTCAAAGAGGTGTCATCTATTAATCGTGCACTTGTTTCGATATCTGACAAGTGAAGTTAGATCCGATGCGCGCGATGGTGTTTTAATGAAATCTCGCCACGCTGCCGCGCTCGCGCTTGTGGGCGCAAGTTCAATCGCGTTTGTCTTTGTCTTCGCTGAGCATACTCGCGGAGTAAAAGCGCCGCAGCCGATTCCAACTTCGTCAACCGGGGCAACTTGGTGCCGCGATGTACCGGCGTCACCGCCTCCGCCAGACTCTGAACTCAGGCCCGGAAACTGGGCCTATGTCATGAAGGCCTGCTCAAGTGGGGAGCCATTGAATTTTCGAACCTGCAATTTCATTTGTATGGACGCTCGGGCTCGCTGGGCTCGGTGGAAGAGGAAGAAGTCGAGCCGCACGAGTCCGGCAAATTAAGACACTGGCAGTTTCAAATTCAGACACTCAGGCCCGAATTAAGACAGGACGAAGCTGCGCTAACTGCTTGTGGATCGAGCGCCGATTTGCTTCACTGAGCGTTTATGAAGCCTCGCCGTTCTGACGCATGCTCTGACAACGATCCCGCGATTAAGATATCCTTTGCCTCCGGCAAGGTGATTAGCTTGCGACGGAGCGAGCTAGGCGCCTGCGCAGCCGTCGCGCGGGTCTTGCGAGTAGCAGCGGGCGGGCGGAAGGCGTTTCTGATAGTAGACGCACCGGAAAAACCGAAGCCAACGCGCCAAGCTACTCCGATACCATCTAGATAGCGCCTTGCGTCGTACTGCTCCAAAACCGGCAAACCCTTGTGCGTGTGCGCTCTCGTGAAATGAGTTACCGCGGGGCGAAACCTGTCCGCCATTTGTCGGTCGAACGCCTGTCTGCTAACTCAATGTCGATGAATCTCCGCCACGCAGCCGCGCTCATTGTGGTGGGCTGGTTTCTAATTCTGCCGCCTAAAGACGATCGCTCTGTGCCTCTCAATGATTGGTTTCTCTTTGCAGGGCCCTTCGATTCTCAAAGCCAATGCAAATCGGCTTTGATTCAAGATCGCCAGACCATAAGAGAACCGGGAGCAGAAAAGAAAATGTTTCAGCTAGGGATCGGCACGGAAGGAAACATTGAACATCTCAAGCACATATTCGATTATTATGCGGAATGCATTGCAGACGACGATCCGCGACTCAAGTGAAACTAAGCAACCTGAAAAGAACGGGCCAGCACCGTGAAGCACCAGCCCGAACGCCGACCGCAAATTGGTTGAAATCAGCCAGCGGTCCTCTTCTATCAATGTGGCGCCAGAGCGTCTAACCGACATTGAGTGATCAGAAGTAAACTGCCCGTTACAGGAAATTTAGTTTCCCGCATTTCGAAAGACGGACAGTCAATCGCTCACGCGCTCAAACTACGCCAGTACCAAAAGAACGGGCCAGCGAAACCTGGGAGGGTCATTCGCCAGCCCGAACACCAACTGGGAAAAGGGGGGCAAACCCCAGTCAGCGCCTCCCTCGTATCAATTCGGCGGGCGGGCGTTTAATCTCCAACTGCCATGAAGAAAGGGGTGAACATCCAGCACGGCTGCCAAGCCAAGGGATGCGTCAAGATCGGCAAATCACGGCAGATCGCCAAATGGGATTATTTCATCTGTGATGAGCACAACCGCCTGCTGAAATACGATGACAGAGTCTACATCGCGCGCACTCTAGGAATCGCACGAGCCTTGGCGTGAAACTTCAAACTGACTCACCACCGATTTGCGTCAAGTATAATACTCCCGCCCCAGTCAGCGCATCCTTCTATCAATTGGGTGCGCGGGTAGTGTCCTAATGTGAATTTTCAGGAAGCGGGACCCTGCATCGCCATCGGCGTTTCGGTTTTATCGCTTCGAGTTGGATTCCAGTGATGGCTTCATCGCGGCCCAGCATGACTGTTCCGTGCCAAGACCACTCTTTCGGGTCAGCGACAAAGTTTGGGATACTAGCCACGATTGCTTGAGCACGCTGATGTGCGACTTTCCGTGTTAGAGTTTCATCGAGGAACTGCAATAGGCGTTGGACTACAAGCACCGGATCGCCCATTGAAAACTGTTCATTCCAGAACATTCGCGATTTGTCCGTCGGTAGCATTATCTTTAAGCGCTCAAAGAAAAACTAACGAAACCATCGATGCATCCTCTCGAGTTGGTTTCAATCAGGCCGCTTCTTTGCCTCTAACCTCGTAAGACTCATTGAAGCCCGCAAAATCGACTCGCGTCTCGCCCTTATCGTCGACGTAGAAGTCCGCTATTCTCTGGAGGTTTTTGAGGTTCTCGGGACTCAACGGCGCAATTAATACTCTTCCCGTAGGTTATGCTAGATTGCAGTCGCTGTGCTCCCAACTCAGAACCATAATCCATGCGATTCTGCGTCAGATTTCTGGTCTTGGTTCAATCGCGGTGCGGGCTTTGCTGTCGGGGTCATCGCGGTTTTCACCGCGATACTTGCGACATTCGCTGGTTTCGGTTTCGGCATGCTCTTCGTCTACTGGTATCTTAATGATCATCCCAAAATATTTTGGGCACTTGATGAGGTGGGCAGAACCGAGGCCGAATTGATCGCTGGTATTCTTTTTGGGATTCGTAGCTCTCATTGTGGCTCTTTGGTCCTTCGGCAAAGTGACTCAAGCCATCCCGCGCCGACGACTAAATCAACTCGTCCGCTAAATTTTTACTCGCCTGTGACCTAACAGCACACTTTCGACGACTGATGAGTCAAGTATGTTAGTGCCCTCATTTGTAACTTATGCTCTCCGGTAGCGCGGAACACCTTCTAGATCACTTTACGAAACGCAAGCGCCGGTTCGATTCGCACCGCGCCCATAGCCGGCAGGATCGCGCTCGCGATACTCACCATAGCCGCGACGACAACCGCGGCTATCGCAGTCTCAGGCCGCACTGCCACATAGCCCATCATCCCAGTGACTGTGCCCAGGGAGACCCCCTTTCCGAACATCCACAACGCCAACGCGGCTCCGAGCGACGCGCCTATCAGCCCAATCAAAGCCGCTTCGCTCAGCAGCAGTATTGCGACGTGCGTCCGCCGGAATCCGAGTGTGCGCATCACCGCGACTTCGCCGGTGCGATCGCGGACCATCATCGCCATCGAGTTCCCGGCGATCAGCAGAACGGTCAGCAGGATAACGACACAGAGGCCGTAGATGATTGGTTTGACATCGCCGATGCCACTCACGACGCCGGCCACCGAATCGGATTCCGTTTCAGTCTCGGTTTCGGCTTCCGAGTTGTGGAAGTTCTCGTCGATCATGCTGGCGACCTGCCCCATATTTTCCGCGTGATCGACGCGTACCACCAGAAAGGCAGCTCGGTCCTGTACATCGGCGCCGAAAAGATCTTTTATCGCGTCGTCAAACAGCACGCGGTTGAAGTAGAAGACGCGCGCGAGATACTCGGTCGGCAACTCAACGATCGGTATGACGGTCAATGTCAGCTTCGGATTCTGCGGGTCGCGGAGCGTGACCGGCTGGCGGAGCTTCCAGTTCTGCTCCTTCATCAGCACGCTGCCTACAATCGCGTAGCGTCGATCAGAACCGAATTCCTTCGCTGTGGCAGGTGGAATCTGATAGTCGCTGCTGCTGCTCACGCTGGTAATATCCGAAGTCACTCCGAACATGACGATCGCGTTGCGCGGGTCTCGATAGATGCCGGTCCACAGGATTTCCGGGGCGCATCCCATCACGTGGGGGAGTTTCTTAATAGGACCGCAGTAGCGCGCCGGAAGGGCCTGGTTGTTGCGTTCGGTCACGATCAGCCGAAGGCCCTTGGAAGCGCCCTCGGCAATCCGGTCCATCGAAACCGGCACGGCTATGAGAACGGTGTAGATAAAGACTGCGATCGCGAAACTGAGCGCGGTGAAAATCGCACGCCGGCGCTGTCGGCGCAGGTTCCGCAGAGCGATAATGAACAGCTTGCCGAACATCACGCTTCCCGAATCGAATCGATGACTCCGATCCGTGCCGCCCGCCACGCCGGCAACATCCCGCCCGCTACGCCAATCGTCGATGCTGCAATCAGACCCGCCAGGATGGCGCTCGGCGTCGGCCGATATGAAAAGAAGACAGTTCCCACCGTCATCAGGCGGCTGTCGAGCCCGGTAATCCACGCCACCAGCATCGCCAGGATCACGCCAACGATTCCGGCCGCGAGACCTAAAATCGCGCTCTCGACGACGAAGCTGACCATGATACTGGCGCGCGAAAAGCCGAGCACCCGCATCACTCCAATCTCGCGCTGACGCCGCGCTACAGCGGTGTACATCGTATTCATGCCGCCGAAGATCGCCGCGATTGCCAATACCAGCGCGACGATAAGTCCGAGCGATTGGAGCTCTTTCGCAATCTGGGTCTGCGACGCGTAGTAAGCGGGCTCAGAGATTGCGTCGAGTTTCAGGCGCCCGTCCGTCTGCAGCGCGTTCTGGAAACTGGCCGCGGTGCCTGACTTGAGAACAACGTGGAGCGCGCTTTCACCGTTCCAATGCCGGTCAACCTGCAAATCGTCGTTGTCGGTCAGGATTTCGGATTCGCGCGCGCTGCCGTTGTCGGAAAAAATTCCGACGATCTTCCAATCGTGGCGGTCGTAATGGAACGAAGTGCCCGGCGCAAGATACGGATATCGCGCCGTTAGGTTCTGCCCAACAGCCCATTCTTCGCTGCCGCGCACCGGCCATCTGCCGATCACGATCCGCATCCCGCGATGCACCTCGTATGCGAGCGGCGTCACGCCACGGAGCAGAGCGAATTGCTTGACGCGATTGTCGGGGCTGACGTTCACGCCGACAATCAACTCCGGGGAGATGAGCGGCTTCCCATCAGGGGTCAGCGCGATTTCCGGGAGTACGCGCACAACTTCGGATTGCTCATGAGGGATGCCGCTGGAGTTTTCCGACAGCGCTCCACGCGCAAGAACGATCCAGTTGTTGTTAGTTCCAGCCCTCAGCAGCGTGCTCTTGAGTCCGCCAACGAAGCCGAACAGGATCACGAAGATCATCGCGACCATGGCGACTCCGAGGGTCGTCATCACTGAGGTCGCGCGCCGCTCGAGCAGGCTGCGCACGTTGTAGCGGATAGGAATCACGCCTCACTCCTTCTGACGCGGAGCAGGCTAAGGCACGGCAGATCGTTAGCGCGGAGGCGACTCACTGTCAACGTGGCATTCGCCGAACGATCGCGTCACTTGATGACCGGATGAGATCGGACTCGATCAGCATTCACCTCTGAGGAAAGAAACGAAGAGCTCATTGGCCTTTGACAGGATCTCACTTCGATCGGGCAATTTGAAACGGCTCGCCGTCTCCGAGAGCACGTCGCCGATAAAGGTGTCGAGGTTTTCAATCCGCGGAGTTCTGCTCTGCTCGGTCGCGACCGCCTTCCGGCCGACAAGTTCCATGATGGTCTCTTGTACTTCGTGCGCCACGATGTCCCGAGACAGGAGGGTCTGCAAATCCATCGGCGGCGCTCCATAGAGGCGAATCCAGAGCAGCGCCAAGGAAGGACGCAGCGCGTAGCAATAGGTTTTGAAAGGCGTTGAGTCGCCGGAGGCGACGATCTGGTCGAAGGCGTATCGCGCCATGCGGTCGTAGTGATACGTGAGCGCCGGCAGGAAACAACTCTCATTGGCAAGCGAACGCATGCGTGCCGAAATCGCAGTCTCCCGGTATCGCTCCGGCGAGACCAGCCATTCGAACACGACAGCGTTTGAGGAGACTAGCAGCCTTAGCGCCTTACGAAAGTCCCAACCGTTGATATCCAATACAGTGTCTATCGGCCGTTCGATGACGTCGCGCTCGGGCTCAATCGAAAGATAACTATCCATGCGATGGGCGTAAACGAAGCGGACATCGTAGTCGCTGTCTTGTGACGGAAAGCGCCAGGCGCGGCTGCCCGATTCGATCGCAAGCAGGATTCGCACGCCGTGGTTGCGTTCGATCGCGTCGAGCTCCCCCTGGATGCGTCGACGCATCGTTTCCCGGATGAAAGTATCGTTGGACATCCTTCAGGCACTCCGATTGATCTTGTGCATATATGCTCGGGTCACGAGATCCTCGATAAGCGCCTGATCAGGTTCCTCCGGTAAGCTCGACGCAGAAGCTGCTGCTTCGACTTCTTCAACCAATTGTTCGATCTCCGTCGCGACGGTTTCGTAAGGAACCTTTCCGCGCTTGATGCTGAGGATGTGATCGGCGTAGGGCAGAGGAAAGGTGATATTGCCGCTCTGAAAGAGTTCGAGCGCTTCACGGCCGATGCGGACAGCGTGCGAGAGCGCTTTCCAGTCGACTCCCTCGTTGCGCTCTGCCTGAAGCGCGCGCTGGCCATACTCGTTCACTAATCTCTGCGCGATCTCGCGCGCCGTCTTCAGGGACGCCGAAAACGAAATTTTGCGATCGCAGACCTCCAGATGCTGAACGGAGCGATCACCTGAAGAAGGCAAGTCCATGAGTTTGACGTGTGCAGTGACTGCAACAAGTTCAGTCAGCTGCGTGGCGATCAATTCGAGCTTGGCCGTGTTTCCGAGCCGCTCTTGCGCTGTCGTCAGGAAGGCGAGCACTTTGCGCGCGGCAGCGACTCGCGATCCTTTAATTCCGTACTTGTTCGCTTGCTGGCGGCAGTACTGCACGAACGAAGTTGCTCGACGTGAGATCAAACGATGGCCATTGGCTTGAATCTGGCACCACCAAGGGCTGGGCGAGATTGTCATGACTGAATCCGGCGCAAACAGCATATCGAGAGCCACGGTCTGTCCTTCGGCGAGAAGATGCAGATATCGCTGCAAGCTGTAGATCTCGCTGTCGACATCGCCGGCTTGGTTCTTGTGCCCTGCTGCATTTACCCGGTTCGACGTGACTGTCGCTTTCACCCGCTGAAGAAGGATGTCGTGAGCTTCCGGCAAATAGACGCCTTTCAAGTCGAGATCTGAGTCAGGCGTGTCGGTACCGTAGAGGTGGGACCCAAACCGCATGTTGACGATTAGCTCCATCTAACGATCCGCGGAAAAAAACTCGGAAACTATTTCTATCGACCCGACTATGTTCTCATTGAATTCGGGAAGGTCGACCGCAGGAATCCGATACTCAAGGTGATCTGAGCCGCCTGGCGGTCTGGACCTGATAGCGATCCAGGAAAGACCGCAAAACTGCAAAGCGTGTAACATGACCCGACCCAGAAGCCTTAACATTCCAGTCGCGCGCGATCTTAGCAGCATAGGCCTCGGTGAGCACTGGATAAAAGATGGGTTGATGGGACAAACGAGGTGGAAACCGTCGATAGCCGCTGCCCCGAATCAGTACGAGCTCGCCGGGACCAACGCGACGGTAAAGGGTTACGGTTTCACCTACGTTCACTGAACAAAGCCCTTAGCGTTGCGCACCATGTCAAGTGTCAGCTTAGGCAGTCTTTTCATGTTTCCTATCAGGCCGTTTTCGGATGACGATCCAATATTCTTCGCGAGCGTCGTCATCGATCGGAGCCAGGCTTGGACCATATAGACCGTCGCTGCCATCTCTTTTTGGGCCGGAAATCCAATAGTGCTCTCCGCTCTCCACGTCGTAGTAATTAGCTTTGAAACCGTGGCCCTTCAGGCTTCGGAAAGTCTTTCCATTGTAATAGAGGCTCTTGCCCGTTTTTGAGAATTTCACGCGGCCGATACGGGCGGGACCACGCACACCGGATTGGCCTGCGGGTTGACCAGACTTATTTTCGACATACATAATACGGGGCGGCGGCATCGCATTGTTCTACCTCATTTTTCGAAGATGTCCTGCGATCCTTCTCTCCTGATCTGTCGATCGACCATGGTCAGCCTACCGAAACTGTCCAGATTCTCTTTGGCTCCTCGACCAGCGCAATCTTCACTTCGAGGAATTGACCGATGACTTCGATATTCGTCGTTGTGTGACGCGACAATGGACCCGTGCGAAATCTTCCCGCGCCCGCGAGCGCCATAGGAATGAGAAGCTGGTCGGCTAAGTGAATGCCTATAGGCACTCCCGAGGCGATATAAGCACGAGCTTCCTGGGCTACTTTGGTCGCGACACCTTCGGCGCGCACATTCACTTCGCCGAACGCAGTGAACACCTCAGTGTGATGTTCCGTCTCGATTTCGACTGTTGCAGCATTCCCCGGACCTAGGGCGCCCTGGATCTCTTCAACGATGAGCGAGTCCTCAGAGAGGGACAGAAGACGGCCGACAAGGTTTACCTCCCGTACCGCGATCGATCGCCACAGATTCGCGACGACCGCCCGCGCCTTGATACTTCGTATGGCGCCTCTCTCCAGCATTTGCAGCGGCATCATTCGCGCCGCGGGAGTTATGCTGACGCTGAAGCGTCCTCCGCCCGCCGGATAAAAGCCGGAGCGTTCGAGCTCTGCCGTCACCGTCGGTCCCATTCGATTGATCAGCGGAAGGAAAGACTTCACAAGAAAGTCGAACGGCGGCGCCATCGGGTTGTGCGTCCCGCCTTCTAGAATCAGCTTCGAAGGTGAGGGCGCCGTCAACAACGCGGGAAGGATTGTCTGCAAAACGAGCGTGGCACTCCCTGCCGTTCCGACGGCGAACGAGAATTCGCCCGGAGTAACACTGCCCGGCGTGAATGTTACCGCGCCCGCTCCGAGCTCAGCACCGTCAACGGTTGCGCTCGAGATCGCGGCAGCCGCCTTGACGGCGGTTAGATGCTGCCGGAGAAGCCCCGGCTTCGGTCTTCCGGCGCGGATCTTCTCGATGCGAAACGGCTTGCCTGTGACCGTCGACAGCGCCAGCGACGTGCGCAGAATCTGGCCGCCGCCTTCGCCCGACGAACCGTCAATCGTCAACATCGCGTCACCCCTTGACGCAAACGACCTGGTGCAGGGTATGCACGACTTCGACGAGATCCTTCTGTGCCGCCATCACCGCGTCGATCGGCTTGTATGCCGCTGGAGTCTCATCGATCACCTCGGCGTCCTTGCGGCATTCAATTCCCTTGGTTGCAGCCTCATGATCGGCGACGGTGAATCGTCGTCGCGCTTCCGTTCGCGACATGCTTCTGCCCGCGCCATGGCTGCAGCTCATGAAGCTGTCCGGGTTACCAAGCCCTCTTACGATGTATGACCGTGCACCCATGCTGCCCGGGATAATACCGAGATCGCCAAGGCCTGCGCGCACTGCGCCCTTTCGGGTGACGAACACCTGCTCGCCGAAGTGAGTCTCATGCGAGACGTAGTTATGATGGCAGTTCACGACCTCGTCGGTGGTCGTGAACGGAGGAATTCCGCGCGCCGAGCGAGCCGCCTCGAGAATCGCGTCCATCATCAGCTCGCGGTTGAGGCGCGCATAGCTCTGCGCCCAACCTACAGCGTCGACGTATTCGTCAAAGTGCTCCGTGCCTTCTTCGAGATAGGCGAGATCGCGGTCGGGCAGATTGCTGATGAGATGGCGCATGTCCTTTTTCGCAAGCTCGATAAAGTAGCTGCCGATTCGGTTGCCGATTCCGCGCGAACCGCTATGCAGCATCAGCCAGACTCGATCGCTCTCGTCGAGGCATACTTCGATGAAATGGTTGCCCGTGCCGAGAGTTCCTAGATGCGCACTGGGATGCGCGTTGCGCATGAGTTTCTGATGCTTCGCCGCGATATTCCGATAGCCCCGCTCGAGTGACGTCCACCGTTCGCGGTTGCGCTCGGGCACGTCGTGCCATGCCCCGATATCGTTGCGGCCTCCGTGATCAGTTCGTCCATGAGGCACCGCCGCCTCGATAGCAATTCGCAGTGATCTGAGATCATCGGGAAGGTCGGATGCGACCAGGCTCGTTCGCACTGCCGCCATTCCACATCCGATATCGACGCCGACGGCAGCCGGGATGATCGCGCCTTTGGTCGGGATCACAGAGCCCACGGTAGCGCCGATTCCCATGTGCACGTCGGGCATCGCAGCAATCCATCTGAAAATGAAAGGCAATTGCGCCGCGTTGCGAAGTTGCTGTTGGGCCTGGGCTTCGAACATAACGCCCTTCACCCACGCCCTGATTGGCGCACCGCCGCCCGAGTCGACCTCGACGTAGTTGTTCTCTTGAGTCATGTTGTTAACACTCTACTCCCCCGGGTGACCGGCACGACAATTCTGACTGAAATCGGTTTTCTGCTCTGCCAACTCATTCGCGGCCATTTGCATGACCGCCGGGATTCGAACCCGGAGCATGTGTAGTTTCAATCGCATTCGCGCCGGCCACCGTAAGATTTGCTCTCTTCCTTTCGCGCACGCGTTGAGATCGGCACGACAAATTTTGTCGAAAACACTGCTCAGCGCTCTATCCAATTGAGCTACGGCCGCATCTCTCGATGCGGGCCGGCGGGATTTGAACCCGCAACCTCCGAGCTCATGTAGTTCCAACCGCATTCGTGCCGGTCCCGACGCTCCAATCGGGTGACAAGTTTTTGGCGAGATATAGGCTGCTTTCGCAGTGAGGGGTTTGAACCCTCGAGGGCGGTTAAGCCTTCCCAACATGTAATCCCGCCGGCATTCACCCTAGCCTCAGTTTCATTGTCGCTCGGGGCCGACAACCTCCTGCCGAAGTTTTGTTTCTTTATAGGAAAGTAACTCCGACATGCATTCGGCCCCGAGTCGAACTCGTTTTTTCTCACTCAACGCCATTCCGTCTTCCTTCACTGCCGGTACGACAAGGATCGCCGAAACTTTTCTGCTCTACCATCTGAGCTACGGCCCCACCGTGATGGAGCCGGCGGGATTCGAACCCGCGACCCGTGTAGTTCCAACCGCATTCGTACCGGCATCTCACTTCAAATCTCGACAGACTCGATCATCGCCACCCAATGTTCGCCTGCAAGCTTTCCTGATCCGAACTCCGAGATAGTCTCGAAGACCTGGTCCGAGAAGCCGCCGACATTAAGGATGTCCTCTCGCTCCTTTGCCTGCGTCGTGCCGTAGGGCTGCAGGTCAATGCAGACGAGCCGCGCATCCGGGCTTCGCGCCTTGAACCGATTCCATTCGACCATCGTCGCGGTCCCCTGGATCATTGCCCTCGAACCGTCGAGCCAGGACTCGTTGTCGGACACATAGACAATCATATCGCCCTTCGCGCCCCGCTCATTCAGATGAGCCAGCGGAATGCTGCAACTCGTGCCGCCAGACGGCAACGCAGCGAGCTTCGCCGCATTGGTCATGACGGTATCCCGCGGATTCAATTCAACCGGCAGCAGCCGGTCGTTGAACGGAATCACTTCCGCGTCGGGATTCTTCCGCAATATCGCCGCAGCAAAGAGCGCCGCAACATCGACGCATCGAACCGCCGTGGTCGCACTACCTCTAGTGCCAGTAACCGGCGAATGCATCGAACCAGACACGTCGGGCAGCACGTAAACCTTGCCTGCGATCGACGGCACGTTCTCGAGCGCAATTTCCATCGCGTCCTGCAGAGCGTCCTTCACAACACCTGGCACGCTCGTATCAGCGTTCGCGTACGCAACCATGAGCTGGTACGGAAACGCCCGCGCCTTCGCGATAGCCGCTCGATTCCGCAGCCGCTCCGCGACGATCTTCGCGATCTCGATCTGCACGTCGCTTCTCACCTCATCGTCGCCGAATACACGATGCCGCGCGAAGGTGTTGAGATTTATCCGCGTAGCCTGCCATGGCGCATTGCGCGCGATCTCGATCCAATCCGACTTCGCCAGCGGCAACGCGGTAAGCATTGCGAGCGGCACCTTCGGAATTCTTCTCGTCTGGCCAGCCTTGAAAGCCTCGTAGCCTCGAACGAACTCCGGCAACGCGTCCGCGTGACTTGACCTGCCTATCAGGTACGCATACAAAGCTTCGCGTTCCGCGGCCGCCGGCTTCGGATGAACCATCTTGATTACGTCGCCCAGCGACGGACTCTGGCCTACCGACGCGGTGAAAAGAGCCTCCTCGCTTCGCGCTTCGAGCCATCGGAGAATCATTCGCTTCGGCGCGCTGCCGAGCGACTTCCGCCCGGTCACGCCGGATCGAATCATCTGGACGAAGTTCCGCAGCATCTTCGCGTTGTCGATCACTCGCGGAAAAATTATCTCGAGCAACCTGGTGTCGCGCCCGGCGAGCACGGCGCAGAGCAGGGCCGGCGCATCCTTCATCCGACCCTGCTCACGACTGAAAATCGCCGTCCTGGCGATGAACTCCGAATCAACTTCGCCGCATAGCGCGAGTACCGTCGAAAGCTGCTCTTCGGCACTGGCGTAGAACGTCGAATTCAAGCAGCCGGTCGCCACATACTGGGCGAGCGCATGCTTGGGGGCCAACGCGTACGCAGGACCGTTCGCCTCATTGACGGCGTCGGGCTTGGGCAAAAGCGTTCCGGCGATCGAAGCGAACAGATTCTTGTTGGCCATTTTCCTTCCTCCCGCGTTGCTCTCACTGACCCTATATTCCAAGCCTCATGCCAGGCCTCAGAACGAGAAGCCCCACAAAACAATGCGCTGTATTTTCAGGGTTTTATTGGATTTAGAGAAATAAGTGTGTCCAACATTCTATTGTTATATATAGTGATTTATCCAATAATCTACAGATGCCAACAGTAGTTATCGGGCTAATAGGCACCAATCTCGATGCTGGCGACGGCGCTGAGCGATGGAATCGATGGCGTCCTACAGTCTCCCTCTGCCAGCACGAGGAGCTCCTCGTCGATCGCCTCGAGCTGCTCTATCTGCGGAGGGACTCGAAACTTGTTGAGAGCGCGCGGGCCGATATTCGAAGCGTCTCGCCCGAAACCGAAGTGCGACCTCATGAAGTCGAAATTCGCGATCCCTGGGACTTCGACGAAGTCTTCGGCGCGCTTCATGACTTCGCACGCGCGTATCCCTTCGACCCCGAGCGCGAGGACTACCTCGTCCACATTACGACCGGCACTCACGTCGCCCAGATTTGTCTTTTCCTGTTGACCGAGTCGCGGCATTTCCCGGGGCGCCTTATTCAGACGTCGCCCGCCAGGCGTCCGCGGTCGGGGGAACCGGGAACGTTCACGATCATCGATCTCGATTTGTCGAAATACGATCGCCTTGCTTCGCGGTTCGCGCGCGAACGCGTCGAGGCAACGTCGATTCTCAAGTCGGGCATCGAAACCCGCAATCCAGCGTTCAATCGCTTGATCGAGAGAATCGAGCAGGTTGCTTCCAGCTCGAAGGCGCCGATCCTTCTAACTGGGCCTACCGGGGCGGGTAAGTCGCAACTCGCGGAGCGCATCTACGAGCTCAAAAAGGCGCGCCGTCAGATCGAGGGACGCTTCGTCGAGGTCAACTGCGCAACGCTGCGCGGCGACGCCGCGATGTCCGCTCTATTCGGGCACGTGAAAGGAGCATTCACCGGCGCGCTGCAGGATCGCCCGGGGCTTCTCAAGGCCGCGGACGGTGGCACTTTGTTCCTCGATGAGATCGCAGAACTGGGACTGGATGAACAGGCGATGCTGCTGCGGGCAATCGAAGAAAAGCGTTTCATGCCGATGGGCTCGGACCGTGAAGCGAAGAGCGACTTTCAATTGATCGCCGGCAGCAATCGCGATCTGCAAGCGGCGGCGCATTCGGGCCGCTTTCGCGACGACCTGCTGGCGCGAATCGATCTATGGGCCTTTCGACTCCCTGGTTTGCGCGAACGTCGCGAGGACATAGCGCCAAATCTCGACTATGAACTCGAACAACACACTGGCCGGACAGGTGTGCGCGTCACTTTCAACCGGGAAGCGCGAGAGCGATTTCTATCGTTCACCGCCTCGCCAGAGGCCACCTGGGGACGAAACTTCCGTGACCTGAGCGGGGCAGTGACCCGGATGTGCACGGTCGCCGCTGGCGGCCGCATAACCGTCGAAGTGGTCAACGAAGAAATCGAGCGCCTGCGCAAAGCATGGTCGAAAACGGCCGTCGTGTCCGCGCGCGAAAATCTGCTCGAAGAAACGCTAGGTTCAGAAGCGGTCGAGCGTCTCGACCTGTTCGACCGAATGCAGCTCGGCAATGTCATCGAAGTCGTTTCATCCAGTCGTTCGCTCTCCGATGCGGGCCGCGCGCTTTTCGCCAACTCCAGAGAGAAGAAAACCAGCTCGAATGACGCCGACCGTCTTCGGAAATACCTCTCTCGGTTCGGGATCAGTTGGGATTTGATTCGCAAGCGGCACGCACTCGAGAGCGCATAGCGCGCCATCACGCCGGGAGTTCAGGCGGTGCTTCTTCGAATAGCAACCTGTGGCAGTCTGATCATTGGTTTCTCGGGTTCTACGTCCAAGTTCTGAGACTACCCCTTCGTCGGAATCATCTTCGGATTTCATCGCGTCGCAATGCCGCATTTGCAGCGTTTCTCTTCGAAAACTCGCATCCGGTCTTTCAGCGGAGACTTATCTCCCGGCCTAAGTTGCAGGTCTAATTGATCACAGCAACCTTCGTCGAGTGCGCAGTTCCCGGCACCAAACGCTATTTCATCCGAGCGTATGAGATCGTATCGTCCGCGGCACCAGTGATCGTTAGATAACCATATTCGGGGCTACACGAGACGCCGTTGGCGGAAGTGCTGTCGGTACAAAGTACGACGTTATCGGTACCTGTAAAGCATGGATCGCTAAGCGAAGCGCGCCCGGCACTAAGCATCGCATGACCGGCGCAAACCGACCCAGATGACAACGTGAACCCACCGGCGGGTCCCCATGAACTCATCGTCGCCGCCGGCAGCGGCGGTTGGGGCTGTACCTGCAAACAGCTAGCTGTCACCACTCCGCTCAACGCTAGGGCAACGACCATCCAACGCATTACGAACCTCCATCAACTCCGAAAATCGTTTACGGCGCGTAGATAACACCTTTTGAAATCTGTGCACATTAAACCTTGATTCCGGCTTCCCGCCAAAGGAACAGACAACACAAAGCTTAGTGGCTGTGACGAGGGACCTGATTTGCGAGGATTGGCAAACTCCATCAAGGAGCAAGTCCGCAAACGAGGATTCGCAGCTGTGCCCTTTCACTGACGTGAATTAACACGGCCAATTCGGCCTGATCTGTGAGTCAAGACAATCGTACAAAGGCCGATTTTTAGCGGAGTCTCCAGCGTAGGCATTAAATGATTGTTGATCAGTTAGCTGCCAAAAGATGACTTCACGTGAAGTTCGTTTCAGAAGGAAGACGCAGCGCTTGCCAGGCACTTGTTCCCACTATGAGAACTTTGCAGCTCACGCAACTAGTAGATTCAAAGCCAGTCATTTGAGCTGCGGTCAGTTCGGTATCAAAGTCGTACACTGGGCTGGGCGTGCAATCAAACCATGACTCATGCACCACTTTTCCTTTTGAGTCCACGGTAAAGGTCTTTCGACATGTGTGCATTCCGTCTTTGTCGCTCCAATCCGTAAGCCACGTATCGACTTTGCGGCCATCGGAAAGCCCCGCTGTTCCGTCAGGTGCACCCCACGAAGCAAGTAGTCGAGCTTCGGGAACTCCTATCCATTCGTTCATTACCTCGCTCGTTGCGCTCGTTGTTGAGCATGCGCTCAACGAAAACAAAAGCGGGAACGCAACGATGTGGCCGAAGTTCAATGACAACGATTTGGCAAACTTGCGTGCGACAGACGAAAGATGCGTTTTGAGGGTTTCTTTTGGCCAATCCGTGCACAAGAAACTCAAAGGCCATGAAAAGACGTTCATCGTATTGGCGAGTTCCGGCTTCATAGAATCTCGCGAGTGTTAGGGTTATTCGGTCTCGCTGGAGGGAACACCGGAGATTGGGACCGAAGCCGAGGGCTTCACGTGGGGAGCCGGCAACGATGTTGACGGAGCTGTCGTGCTGACCCCCGAGGGCGTGGTGGCGGGAGCTACGAGCGATGCGGCCGCGCGGTCCGAAGATGCGAGATCTTCTCCCTCGAGGTGCTTCGGCGTAACCCGCGCGAGTGCGTCGTTCCTATAGCAAAACCATACGGGGGTCTTCTTGTTGCGGGTTAGTGCCTCGGTTGGAGTCGAGACGACCTCGGCAATGCCGAGCGTGCAGAAATCGGCGACGACTTCACCGAATGCTATCGAGGTTTTGGCAAGAGCGCCATAACCACTCAAAGGAAGCGAATAGAGATCGCAGCTTGCGCCATCTGCGTCCGTCGTCGAGGTGGTCGGCTCGCCGAGTTTTGACACTACCGTGTCGCGACTCTCCCCGGGAGAAAATTCGGCGAGGCGGACCGGAGCTGGACGGGTGGCCTCCATGACCACCGAGCATCCTGCGATGATTCCTCCAACTGTGAGTGCGAAGCCGGCCAGCAACCAGCGAATGTGCGAAATCCTATTCATGCTTGGTGGTTACCGGCGTTACGGCCGAAGTATCTTTGACGATGCCGATGCATTGGTGAGCGGGAACAATCCCGAAACTGAAAATACTCGTGGCAAGCCGCTGATCGTCGCTAACCATGTGGACCTCGTTTTGCGCCAGATCGTTCATCTCGGCTTGGCAGCCTTCGGTACTGTAGGCAGAGGCGTAAACGATTTTTTGGTTAGCGCGCGGATTATTCTGAACGCTACCCTGAGCTGCACAGCCGCTCAAAATGACGAAAGCGAGCATTGCTAATAGGCGCATCACCGTTGTATTTCGGAAAAACCGGACCTGGAACTCCGTGTTAACTCTCAGACTGTGGTTTCCGATATTGATTGAATGGACGGCTTCACGCAAGGTTCGGTGACATCCTTGGTGCAGATCCGGAACGGCGACAGCACTTGCGATCCCCCTGCTTCGGAACCAGGAGTGAATCGCTCTAGACGCGGGCCGAGGTCAAACGACGAACGTAATCCTTGGATCGCTACTTAATCCGGGCTGCTGGACGCACCTGCACTCTTGGGCTGCGCGGGCGTTCCTGATGGGGATGGTGCCGGCGAAGGCGAGCCACATTGGAAATCGACCTCGGACATGTCTGAGGCCGAAGGCGAAGCGCCCTCGTGGGTGATTGTGTAATTCTCGGAACCGCAGTATTTGGCGATCTTGCGAACGGCGTCACCTCTCCGAGCAGCGGCTTTGGCGTCGTTCCGGTAAGGAACTGTACCACCGCGATTCGGGACAGTGCCCGGACTCCCGGGCACCTCTTTTTCAGTCAAATGTCCAGAATAAGAACAGGAACCCATAAACAGCAAACCGATTAGAAAAAGACTTTTCCTAAGCATCTGATCCCTCCTTAGAAGCTTGCCCTTCTCGAGATACGTGAACTAGCACGCCAAACGCTGCTGCCGTTAACGAGGGAAGTCGGACTGTGCCGGTTCGACGTTTGGATTTGGTGTCAGGTGCATGTCACCCGCCGTAACCGAATCATTTGACCGCGCGAGCGTTCCTGCGGTTACGGACGCTGCCCGTGCCACACCGCATCGGAAATCAATCTCGGACATGTTTGATACTGTCAGCGAACTGCCTTCCCGGATAATCGTGTAGCCGTCCGAACCACAAAAGATTGCGATCTGACGGAGGGCCTTGTCTTTTCGAGCAGCGACTTTGGCGTCGCTGCCCTGATTCCGATATGGAACCGTGCCGGTGCGATATGGGACGGTGCCGGAGCTACTGGCGACGTCCTGCGTTTCAATCACGCGACCGGCATGGTGAGAAGAACAGGAGCAGACAACCACCGAGCAAACCAGAAGAAATAGTTTCTTACGCATCCACGAACGCCCCCTTAAAACCGTTGCCGCCCTTCTTTCAGAAATATAGTCATTCGACGATGCTGGTCATACTGTCGAAAAGACAACGCTCTTTTGCGCGTTCGGACAAGTGTTCGACGTACAGAGCCTAAGACCGTTTGTTAATTGCCGCAGAGGACACTACTTTGCCAGCTTGGCTACAGTTCCCTTCAGAGCGACACCAGCGATCACACCTCCTGCGTGGCATTCATATTCCGTCTGACTAGAGAATGGGTTTTTCTGGTAAAAGCTGATTATATCTATTACCGCGTTTCCGCCCTCTTCTTTGGCGCGATCGCGCAGCTCCAATAGGGCTGATAAAAATGCCCACTGGCAGGCGCTCTCGTCCGATTTGTTGAAGGAATTTGTCTTCTTGTTAGTCACATATTCACCCAAGGTCTGCTCGACTTTTGGTGTCTCCTGATCAGCAAAATAAAAGACGACGTCACTGCCGAGCTGGCTCTGATAGTCGGAATTCTGGGTCACCCCTGCGACAGGCAAATCGTATTTGGTATTGCGTGCCTCAGCGTTTCCCACCAACGTCGCAGTTATCATGGATGCTATTAAAATGCGTGAAATCATTGTTCCCCCCTCCCAAATCTGCGGAATTCCGATCGAGAAACTTCTCACAAGTTGGAGCCAATGTGAAGCTTGCTCCTATGACTTCGTGTACTTGGACCGGTCTTCCGATCGTCCTTCGCGATTGCAGTCCACTTGTATTGTCCAAATTCGAAGTTTCGCAAACCAGCACCAAAGCTAAGCCCTCTTGAAGATCAAAGAGGTATTGATTCCGCCGAACGCAAAATTATTCGACATGAGATATTCGATTTCACAGTGACGTCCTGCGCCGGTCACATAATCCAGATCAGCGCAACGCTCGTCGACATTCACGAGATTCGCTGTAGGAGCGAACCATTTGTCCTTCATCATTTCGATTCCAAGCCATGCCTCGATGCTGCCACATGCTCCCAGCGAGTGTCCGAAGTAACTCTTCAGTGCGTGAATCGGTATGCGCTTCCCTAGCACTTCCGCGGTCGCCTTACTCTCTGCGATATCTCCCCATTCGGTGGCTGTACCATGACCGTTGACAAATCCAATGGCTTCCGCCGAAAGGCCAGCGTCTGCCATCGCCAAACGTAACGCTGCAGCCATAGTGGTCGGCGATGGTTGGGTTATGTGACTTCCATCTGAGTTGGTTCCGTAACCAACTACCTCGGCATGAACTCGAGCACCGCGCGCCCTCGCATGTTCGAATTCTTCGAGAATCAGCGTAGCTGCACCCTCACCGATCACAAGTCCATCGCGATCGCGATCGAAGGGCTGAGGAGTCGTTTCGGGAGCGTCATTTCTTGTGCTCGTGGCGAACAGCGTATCAAATACGGCGGCTTCGAAAACGCTGAGCTCGTCGGCGCCGCCGACTATCATCATGTCCTGCATTCCGTAGCCGATAGCCTCCGCGCCGTACCCAATCGCATGGCTGCCCGAGGTGCAAGCACTTGAGGTTGGAATAATCCTTCCGGTCACTCCGAAAAAGAGTCCAATATTGATAGCTGCCGTCTGACTCATCATCTGTAGATAGCTGGTCGCGTTAATTTGGTTGGAAGTCCCAGTCATCATCAACTCTGCGAACCCCAGAACCGCATCAGGACTTCCAAAGGACGAACCGTAGGCAATTCCCATTCGACCCTGCGTGAGAGAAGGGTCTCCGGCCAGGCCGGCGTCGGCGATCGCTCGCTCGGTGGCGTATACCGCCATGCGCGAAACCGGCCCCATCGTGCGTAGCTTTTTTCGGTCGTAACGTCGCGAAACGTCGAAACCATCGATTGGCGCGGCCAGCCGCGTATTAAGATTTTGGAAGCGATCCCATTCGGGCATCCGACGCACACCGGTTTTCCCTGCTTCGAACCTAGCGCGGATCGTGGGCCAATCCTCTCCCAAGGCAGTGATGCCGCCCATACCGGTCACTACTACGCGCCGCCTCATGCCATCCCGCCATTGACCGATATCACTTGGCGCGTGATGTAGCTGGCCTCGTCCGAGCAAAGAAAGCTCACCGCGGCGGCCACTTCGTCAGGCCGGCCCACGCGGCGCATCGGAATCGCCTTGAGAACCTCGTCAAGTGGTACCCCTTCCAGCATCTTCGTTTCGATAAGACCGGGTGCGACGCAGTTGACAGTGATATTTCGCTTCGCGAGTTCGATCGCAAGCGCCTTGGTCGCGCCGATGATCCCGGCCTTGGCAGCGCTGTAGTTCACCTGTCCTCGATTTCCAACAATTCCGGAGACAGACGAAATCGACACTATGCGACCGCCACGCCGCGCAGAAACCATCGGCATAATGATGGGGCGCAACACGTTGTAAAAACCACCGAGGTCGGTGTCGAGCACGTCGTCCCAATCTGCGTCCTCCAGCGCCGGGAACGCGTTGTCGCGCGCGATGCCCGCGTTGAGAACCGCGCCGTAGTAGGCGCCATGCTCTGCGATGTCGGATTCGATTCGGACACGACACTCTGGCCGATCGGCGAGGTCGAATCGAATGACCCTGCCGCTGCCGTTGTTCTTGCTTATGAGACTGAGAGTCTCAGCGGCACCTTCACCATCGTCATGGTAGTGCACGACGACTGTGAAGCCATCGCGCGCGATTCGATGCGCAATCGCGCGCCCGATTCCTTTACTCGATCCGGTAACCAGGATGGTTCGGCTCATTGCTCACTCATCTCTATCGATTCGTAACAAATCATCTTGAGGTTGATAGACTTTGAGTTGGGCTTCCGCGACGAGTCGTCCACCGATCTCAATTTTACAATCGAAAGCGGCCAGCTGCTCGTCATGGAAAACGATCGAAGCCGAAACAATCAATCGATCTCCAACACGAAACCAGGGCACTAACACCCTGCACATGCGAGTGCCGAGGAGGAGCCCGATCTTCACCGGTGCGCCAGCATCCAGAGCCATCGCACCGGCGTAAGCGCCGCATGCTTGTGCCATATATTCGATTCCGACGTGGCCAGGCACGCCTTCTGGAGTGAGGAACCGACTAGACTCGGTGACGATGACGCTAGCGACGACTTCGGTCTCGTTGTAACCGGTCACCTTGTCCAGCAGTAGCATCGGGGAGCGATGTATTAGAAGGGCCTCGATCGAGTAGGGGCATTCCCGGAGCATCACCATCCTCGGCCAAGTACTACGGCAGCATTGCTGCCGCCGAAAGCGAACGAATTACTCAATGCCGCAGCACGCGCATGATGTCCGATGCGCGACTGCATTGTCGCGAGATTGAGCTGCGGTATCGTTGGATCGATCTCGCCGTCCCAGACGTGAGGCGGCACTAGGTCGTTCGTAAACTTCGGTTCGAGCATCAACCACAAGAAAGCTACCTCATTAGCACCCGCCGCGCCGAGCATATGACCGGTCATCGATTTGGTCGAGCTGCAAAGCGTTCGGCTGCCAAAGACCTTGTTTACCGCGCGTGCCTCCATGGCGTCATTCAACTCCGTCGCGGTGCCGTGCAGGTTAATGTAGTCGATCTGGTCGGGCTTGAGCCGAGCGGCATCGAGCGCACGCAGCATCGCAAGCGCCGCGCCATCGCCATCAGGATGTGGTGAGCTAACATGATACGCGTCTGAGCTTTCGCCCACACCGAGCAGCGACACCGCAGACTCTTCTGACGTCATCGCGAAGACCGCGGCTCCTTCACCGATATTGATTCCATCGCGATTTCGGCTAAACGGATTGCAATAATCCCGCGAAAGGGCCTGAAGCGAATCAAAGCCGCCCAGCGTCATGCGGCACAGTGTATCCACTCCCCCAACCACCGCAGCATCACACAGTCCAGCTTCGATGAGACGCTGAGCCGAGGCGAAAACTTTCGCGCTCGACGAACAGGCGGTCGAGACTGTATATGCGGGACCCTCTAGCTCGAGATAGTCAGCCACAAAGGCCGCAAGATTGCCTATCTCTTGGCAGGTCGAGCGGAACCCCACTGGCCACTTGCCACCCGCGACGCGCTCAGCCACGGCCACTTCGCCTTCAGCAATTCCCGAGGTACTAGTGCCCATCACGACCGCGACGCGATGCGCTCCGAAGCGTTTGGCGATCCTAGCGATATCGTCTTCGATCTCGTTCAGGGCCGCGAGTGCCAACTGATTGTTGCGGCAATCGAAACGAGCAAGTCGCTTCGGCACCTGCGGCAATGTCGCTGGCACAACGCCGACGCGAACAGATCGATCAGGTAGAAAATCAGCGCGTTGCACCAGACCCGCGCGCGATCCGCTGAAAAGAGCACGCGCGACCTCGTGCTTACCTCGGCCGAGCGGATTGACCACGCCCAGGGCGTTGAGATGCAGCTTCATTTATCTCTCACGGTCGACTGCAGGTCCAATTCATATCCGTATGCAATATTGTGCAAGTGGGCCCGTTTCGCCCAAGAGTGTTCATACGGACTCTCATAGCTTACCCGCACGACCTCCTGACCATCGATGGTGATTTTGCGCTCGCGCTCGTCGTCATACAACGACGCAGAAGTGCCCTCCAAACGACGGCGGATCGACGACGCGGGCCAGTAGACGATCGCGAGATCCGCGAGAATGTTTTCTGCATGTAGCACAGTGGGTACGATCGGCGCTGCTTCGGTGTGAATCGCGTCGTCAGTCGCGGTGACCGTCAGCGCGCGGTTGCCGAATGGGTCGAGGGCGATCATAGTGATTTTCTCCGGGGATACGCTGACGTAGACTTGGAACACCCGAACTTGACCAGCGAAATGCGCGGTTATCAATTGTGTTGCCTCGATCGAATAGCCCAGTTCTCGCGGGGTAGGGAGTAACAGTTCCAGCCCGGGTGCGATCATGGTGGTGCCGGGGCTGACTTCGTACCGGGCTGCACACCCGGCGGAAAAGAGCATCAACAGAATCAACAGTGATCTCAAAGCGATAGGCTCAGACTCACACATCACGAATTCTTTCGGAGACCGCTCGCAATCGGAGAAAACGCGAAAGCCAATATCGTTCCAACCAGGATCGTCGCGCCAAACGCATGCACCGCGTATGTGCTGCTGAAGACCAGCAGGCCGAAGGAAAGCAGCGTCGTCAGCATGGCGAGCCATACTCCCAGCATCGTGACGGGCCGGCGCGAAGGCTCGCTTTCGCGGCAAAAAACCGCGTAGTCGAAACCGATCGATAATACCAGAACCAGAGCCATCGCATTGAAAAATGTGAATGTTACACCGGCTAACGCCACCAGCGGGGGCGCTGCGAGTACAGCGATCGCAGGTGGTAGCGTCACGCGACCAGCGCCGCGAAGACCATAACGCCAAACCAGAACCGGCATCATCAACAACGTTGAGAGGACGATCAGGATGATCGCGCGCCGGCGATACTCGCCGAGCAACCGCGTCACATCCTCGGTCGGATCCACGAATCGGACGCCAGGGACGGCTTCGGCAATACTCCGAATCTCGTCGGGCCGTGAGACCCCACTGAGTAAAACGAGATCTGTGGCGCCGCTCGCGTCGGATTCAAGAACTAAATTGCGCAGGAACGAAAGCGGCGAGTCTTTACTGATTGCATCGGGGGTCAGAAATCCCTTGCTATCGTCGCCAACTTCCGTGACGCCCGGTACGCCAAGGCGCTGGTAATATGACGCCCGGTACGGACCCATCAGTTTGTCATTCACCAAGGCGCGGTTGTTACGCTGACGCGCGACGGAAGGGACAAACTGCGCGAGGGATTGAAACCCGCGAATCACCCCATCTTGCCGAGCGAACGTGAGCCGCTCCTCGAGGGACTCCTCGGTCTGGAGGGCCCTATCCTGGTCCGCAGCTCGCACTAGCAGAAATTCCGTTCCGCCGGAGATTCCTGTCAGACGGCGAATCTGAGACTCCTGGTCACGTAAATTGCTGGCGAGCGCCTGCTGATGCCGGACATCGTCGTCGATTCTGAGCCTGGTCGCGCCGACGATCGTCATAATTCCGAGCAACGCAATAGCACTCCATCGCCAGCGCCCGTAGCGCGGGTCTTCCCAAAACACCCAGAGCAGATTCGCCGTTGCGAGAATGTGAGCGCCGCGCGCGATGGGCGCGGGACTATCCAGAAACGGCAACCATAGGACGATCGTGATGAATGAACCCAGTAGCCCGACCGCGGAAAAGACCGCGAGTTGATGCAGTCCCGGAAAGGGCGCCAGCATCAGAGTTGCGTAACCGATCAACGTCGTCGCTGCGCCGAGCGTGATTCCAGGAAGAACGCGACGCAACCGATCGTGAGGAGATCCGGCATTAGCGCCGAAACGCGCGGTAACATACTGCAGGCAATAATCGATGGCGATTCCGTTCAAGCTCACCCCGAACAACAGAACCGCCACGTGAAGGCCGCCGAATATCGAGACGCATACAGCGAAGCCGCACAGAACTCCGACTCCGATTGCGAGCGAGGTCAGCCACACCGGCCTGATCGCCCGGAATACGATCAGGATCAAAACGACCGTCCCGACGAACGAAACGAAGCTGAGGCGAGCGGTTTCGGTAGTCGCGCTTTTCGCACCAGCCTGCGCGTAGAATATCGCGCCGACGCGTAAGATCTGCAGATGTGGCATTTCCGCGTTGAGGCTTCGTTCGGCCGCATTGAGTCTTGTGATGAATCGATCCTGAAACGCACCGGAATAAACATTGCCATTCAGTTGCGCAACCAAAAGCGCCCAAGTCTGTCCACCGTTGCGTGTCGTGAGCACTCCGTCGTCGGGCGTGAGACGCGCCGCTGGCATCGGCAAGTTGCTGAGAAATTCAGGCATTAGAAGAAAGGGATCGCGGCGCAGAAGATTGGCATCAACCATTGACGATGGTCCGTAAACACTGGCGATCGCCCGATCCAAAATCTGCTCGCCTTTATTCTCCTTCAGACGCTCGCGATCTGCGTTGCTAAGGAGTCCGAAGCGGTATGGAAAATACATCTCGCTCAGCGATTTGAGGCTGTCAGAGCGCGTTCGATAGGTTACCGCCTTCGTCATGCCAGAGTCTGAGAGCGCTTTGGCCAGTGTCGCACCCCCGGCAAGTGCATTGGCGCGATCGTTATCGCCGACGAGCAAGAAAACGCGCTCTGTCAGGATCTCAGTGAGCCGATCTTTAGCACGGCGAATCGTTGCGTCTCGTTCCTCGAACGGCAGGAGGGCCGTAATGTCAGTCTGCAGCTCAATGCCGCGACGCAACTGGAGAACCAGCGCGGCGCCAGCGGTCGCGACCACCAGAGCCCAAGCGAGCGCCGCGATCTTCATGCTCAGTTGGCCGGACTGATGTAGTTGTCGTTTAGAAGGCGCGCGTCCTCGCCGCTCAGAGCAATGCTGGAAACGGACTGATCGAGGAACGCGATTCGTTCGGAATCGCCATTCGTGCGACGGATCTCGACACCGTCAACCATCTTGCCACCTGTAATGACGATCGACGCGAGCATACCGCCAATCGGATCGGTGGGGCGTAGTGGAGTCAGCAGGGTGCGCCAGGCATCGCGATTTCCCGTCCTCTCGACCGAGAAGTCATGGCGCATCGCCGTCCAGTCCCCCATCAACGCGCCGTTGAGCATGTCATAGAAATGGGCGATGAACGGAACCTTTGCAGCTTCGATGCGTTGAACTTCGCTGCCGTCGACGATCTGCCGGATTCCGGCCGGAGTAATTACGGTGATCGTGTGAATCGGATCGTCGGTACGCCAGATGAGACCTCTGCCAGGAGCCAGGACGAAGGTGCCGTCGCTCTTTAGAGTCGATTCAATTCCTTTAAGATTGCGCGCCTGCACGAAGCGGCCGTGCAAAGTTTGATCCGGCGCAAGCGAAGGACCGATCGTGAGTTGGGCAAGGCAAGCGGATGGGAGCAAGGCGATCGCTGCGGCCGCAACGAGCAAGCAATTCACAGCGCGCGCCGCACTTTCTCCACGAGGGCCGCCGGAGTTTCGAAGCATAGCTCATTGTTTGTTCGATCGACGGTGACCTGAATTGTGTGCGCCTTGGTGAGAATCTCGCCAGTATCAGCGTCAACAATGATGTAATTGGTTTTAAGCCGATTTTCGTACTCAACCAACGTCGCTGTAACCTTGATTGAATGGCTGGGGTTTATGGGACGTACGTATTTGATGCGCAGGTCCACAATCGGCCACGCGAATCCACTTTCAGACATCTCACGGTAGCCAAAGGAAATCTTCTCGAACAGAACGGAGCGCGCCTGTTCAAGAAAGCGCGGGTAGTTGCCATGCCATACGATGCGCATCGGATCGAGATCGTAGAACTGAATCTTGATGACAACCTCGGCCGAAATCATTGCACGGCGGCCTTTTCCGACGAATGAGGCGTCTGCCAGAAATCATAAAAGTTGTACCACTGAAAAGGATCGATCAGGCAGAAGGTCTCGAGGCGCTCGGCATATCGCGCGGCCCATTCTCCAATCGCAGCCTGCTTCTCGCGGCGGGGCAGCTTGATTCGCTCAGCGAACATTTCAAAGTGCAATCGATAGACTCCATCCTGACGGATGCAGAACATGAGGTACACGGGGCACTCAAGCAGGTGCGCGAGGACGTATGGACCTTGGGGAAATGGCGCGTCATGACCGAAAAATGGCGCGATGCTGATGCGCTCATCGCCGCGAACAGGAGTGCGATCTCCAGCGATAGCAACCCAGTGGCCGCGCTCGATCGCTTCCTTGAGTACGAACATCGTGCCCGGATTCATCTCGGTTACCTGGATCGTGTCCGCCATCGCCTCAGGCCGGAACTGCCGAAGCACGCGCGCAAAATTTTCAGCATGAACCGTATGCACCAGAATCTTGATTCGCGCTCGTTGCTCATCATCGAGCAACGCGCGGCTGATCTCGATATTGCCGAAGTGCGAGACGATTAACAGGATGCCCTGGCCGCTCTCTGCGACTCTATCGGGAGCTCGCTTGTCCGCTGCGACGATTGTGGCTGGCTCTATACCGCCTAGCCACGCCGCGAAAGTGTCTACCGTCTTTCGGGCGAACCCGAACGAATGCTTGAAAGTTGCGAGCCAGCCGGGATTGTAGTCGACGCCTTTTGCTTGATACGCGCGGCGTAGAAACTCTCGCGATGCTCGGCGCTGCGCCGGACTGGTCAGATTGAAATAGAGCGCTATCGGGAACACCGCCACCATGCATCCGTAGCGTCCCACCACCCGATACAAGAGCGCCAGAATGCCGAGTCCCCAATAGGCTCCTCGCTCGGCGACTGAGGCCCAGTGATTTGGTGCGTCGATCCGCTGCCGCCGGTTGCGAAGAATCCCGGGCACGTGCAACGCCATCGTAAGAACGAGTCGCGTATGCATCACCGCGATAGCCCAGTTGTCGCGAATCAAATCGAAGTTCGAGATGTTGCCTCGCGGATACTTCACCCGCACGGGAAGGAAAAACACCGGAACACCTTCCCAGATCAATCGGACGAAAATCTCAATGTCAAAATCCATCCTGCTGCCGAGGCGATGATTTTTCTGGAGCTTAGTCACTCGCTCGAGCGGATAGAGACGCAAGCCGCACATCGAATCTACCGGATGCTTCGTAAGCGTTTCGATTCCGACCCAGAAGTGTGTGATCGAGCGACCTATGCGTCGTCCCCGCGGCATCGTCTCGTCGTGAAGGGGGGCGCCCGCAATCAGCGCATCAGGATGCTCCTCGCCAAGTTTGATAAACTCCGCCAAGCTCGAAAGATCGTGTTGCCCATCGGCGTCGATCTGCAGCGCATGAGTAAAGCCGGCCTCGCGAGAGAGCGCGAAGCCCTGCATCACTGCTGCGCCTTTGCCGCGATTGGTATCCAGCCGATACACGATCACTCCATTCTCGGGCGCGTGAAGTGCGGACAGCGCGGTGCGCGTGGGTTCGTCGCTCCCGTCGTCGATGATAAAAACCGGAAGATTGATATCGCGCAGACGCTGGACCAGCTGGCCAACCATTTCGCAATGATTGAAACTCGGAATTATGGCGCAACACTTGAAAGTCATTGAGACGCAAATCCTATCTGGCCGGAGGAACACGGACCTTCTGCGTCGGCGTAGTCGAAATATATAGAGTTTCGCGATCGAACGTACTTGAGACTCAACGTCAGGCGGTGATTAGGGCGAATCGGCTTGCGAAATTTGATCCGAATAGTACTCGCGAAAGCTGCGCCGAGTGCAAAGTGCTGCCTTCCATATTGAATCGCCCAGTCAAGTTGAACTACGCCCGGCAATATCGCAAATTCAGGAAAATGACCGCGAAAGTAAAGCAGTGCTTCCGGAACGACCAACTTCAATTCCGCCTGCTCTTCCGATCTCGCAACGGCGACGATTTCGGGGTTCTTGATTTCAGATGATGCAAATCCCTTCGACTCGGCGCTCATACCGTTTGCTCCAGTAGCGCCACCACATCACCCACGCGCCGTTTGCCAAGTCCATCCATCGGCATGAATTCGACGAATCGCCACCGCCGCGGCAGGACCGCGAGATCCTCTGTCGACGAAAGCTCTCGGCGAAGCTTTCGCTCGAAGCGAAACTTCCCAAGTCGCTCGATCTCGGCGACACCTGCAGGTGACAACCTCACCACGGCGCCAAGATATGTACGGCTCCCGCCGAGGACAACAACAGCTGCCTCGTGAACCCATGGGAGTCCGGAGATCTCACGCTCCAGTCGTTCGAGACTGACGCGTTTCCCTTCGACTTTAAGAATTCGATCGATTCGCCCTTCAAGACGAAAACGCCCGTCGGCACTCATCGAAATTCGGTCCGCCTGCTCGCTCCAACCATGGCCAGACGCGTGAGGAGATCGCAACTTCAGAACTCCATTATCGCTCGCAGCAACCTCGACTGAAGGCAATGCTTGCCAGAACACAGGTTCCTGCCCGCCGCGCCGCCAAGCGATAACGCCAGCTTCGGTGCTGCCCAGTATCTCCGTTGGAACACAGCCGAAGATCCCGGTTGCTTCGTTTGAAGCGTCGGCCGGCAACGGGGCGCCTGCGGAGATAATCATACGAGGGCGATTCGCCGCTCGTTCAGGAGCGAGGCCGCCAAGACGTGTGAGTTGCGCCGGGCTCGTTACGATCATCGAAGGGCCATTCAATTGGGCCATCAAAGATTCCCAAGCGACGTGAAATTCTGAATGAAATGGCCGGCCCGCCACGATCGGCCACATGATTCGGAATGTCATTCCAAAGACGTGCTGATGCGTAACTGTGCCGATGATTGGTATTTCTCCGAGGTCCGCGCCCCACATCTGCTCGAGCACGGACGCTTCTCGTTCAAACAGTACTAGCGACTTCTCAACTTTCTTAATCTCGCCAGTTGAACCCGAGGTGAAGAAATCGACCCGAGCTCTCTCGAAATCTGTTCTGAATGCTGCGACATCGGTGGGGCTCGGTTCAAGCACCGTTATTTTTGCATGATCGATTACCTCTGAATCTGTCAGCAATCCGTCAACCTCGGTGGCAACGCGAAGCAAGGTGCCGGTCTGCGCGTTCGGCGGCAAAATCACATCAGCGCCGATCTTCGCTAGTGCAAGTACGCCAACAATGAACCAGTAGCCATCCTTGCAAACCACTGCTGCGCGACGGATGGCGCGGGTCGAGAAAAGATCGGCATTGTGCGATACATCGGCCCGCAGTCGAGCCAGGGTGATCTGCTGCCCATCCCTGATAGCGACACAATGAGAGTCAGGCCGCGCACCTGCGAGCAGGTCCGACAGCGATACCATGCTCATGCGGAGATCCGCAGGCGTCGACGCACGAGTTGGCGGATCAGAAACTCAGCCGCGAACATCACACCCATTGCCAGGTAGGAAATCAATCCGTTGTACAGCGTCCACAGTCTAAGACTCCCGCTAGCCGCGGTGGCGGCAGATATTGCCGCATTGATGATAAAGAATATCAGCCATGCGATCGTGACCTTGCGCAAATAGGAGTTTACCTCGACCGGCAAATCAGGCTCACGAAAACGAGCAATTTGTTCGACGATAGTTGGTGGCCACAAGAGTGAATGAGCGAACGCCGCGGCGAACACGAGGCTCACTAATATGGGATATGTTTTGAGTCCGATTACTGGCGAACGTGCGGCCAGGACAACGACTACAATGCAAGCAATCAGATAGGGAAAAGAATCGCGACCACTTTTCCTGCTTACGAACGCGGCCCTTGCGGCAAGCAGCGCGACCAGACTTAGCGCGACAAAACCCGGTGGCAAGGTCCGCAAGCCAAAATATACTAAGAACGGATAGGCGACGCCGATCGCAACGACCGTAACGTCAAGACTGCCTGCCATTGTTAACCTGCGCGTAGATCTTGTCGACTACGTCGCCGATGGTTCTAACGCTCTTGAATTCGGACGGCGAAATCTTACGGCCAGTATATTCCTGCAGTTTCACAACGAGGTCGACTGCGTCGATGCTGTCTAGATCGAGATCGTCTGACAAGCTCGCGTTGGGGATCAGTTTCTCGGTCGGCAAATCGAACAGATCCTGCAGATATTTCGAGAGAACTACGGCGATGTCGCTCTTCGAGACCATCACTTGCACTCCTGCCTCTCGAGGTATCTCGCGAGGGTACGCACCGTCTCGAAGATCGCCCGGATTTCTTCTTTCGATCCCTGCACCTTTATTTTGTACTTCTTTCTGATAGCGACCCCCAGTTCCAACCCATCTATTGAGTCCAGCCCTAGTCCTTCAACGAACAACGCTTCGTCGCTGTCAATGTCCTCGGGCGCGATGTCTTCGAGGTTAAGCGCGCTTACGATGAGTTCTTTCAACTCTCGTTCGAGGTCACGCATTTTTCAGCCTCATGGAGTACTCAGCTTCCAAAAACGATGTCAATGTACGAGCGCTCCGAGCGCGTGATTGCAGTGTCAGATTCGGAAATTGCTGTACGTTTATTTCCTCCGTAACTTCGATACGAAAGATTGGTCGAGAATCTGGAATTTTATAAAAGGGCTCGCCTTTGACCAAAGTGATCGGTTCGCAGCGGATCATGATGGGCTGTACATTCACGCCGGCTATGGTCGCGATGTGCGCGAAGCCCCTTTGAAAGTGGAGTGGCTTGCCTGGACTCGAACGGGTGCCCTCAGGAAACATTATGAGATTGTAACCGGCCTTAAGAGTCTCGCGACATTTTTCGATCAATACTTCAGGTTCGTAATCGTTTCGAATGTAACCCGCCGCCAACACCACCGGTCGCATCAATCTGTTCCTGAAGAGCTCAGACTTAACCACGCACTTCGTATCCGGCAGCAACGCCACGAGCAGCACAATGTCGATGAGCGTAGGATGATTAGCTATGATGAGTTTGCCCCTGCAGCCGGGGAGCTTACCCGCGCCAACCACTTCAAGTTTCAAAACGCCGAGCACCCTGAGCATCGTGATGTAGACACGGAAGCTCTTCCTAATGATGTGTTGCGCCCGGCGATTTCGTGCGTTCTCGTCGTCAACGAACAACGTCGCCATCGGGATGATGCTCGTCGCAAGTATGAAGCCACCGACACTGAGCGCTGCGAACGCGAACGCTGTCCAGATCAGACGCCATATGTAGAACATCCGGTTAAGCACAACGCTGCCATCGCCATTCGGTCCGATCGCCAATGGATCTTCTTTCGTGCTCGTTTGATAGCATGAATCTTATGAAATCCAGCGACTGCGCGCTGGCCGATTGCGGCTTCGCGGCGCGATTTCGCGGTTCGAAATCCAAACTCAATTCACTTCCGTCATCACGGGACGGCTTGAGCAGCATAGCTAGTGCGACGCAGGTTTCTGCTGTATCGGCGAGCTCGTTATAGAGCTGCGGTAGGAGACCGTCAAAATAGACCAGCATCACCGGGTCGCTGGATCTCTCTTTCAAGCAAGCGACGGCTTCCAGCAATCCGTAACCGAAACTGTCAGCACCAGCAGAAATAGCAGTATGCCCCGCCGTATTGCCCCACGCGATCGAAAGGAGACCGGCGAGCGCGTTATGAACGGAAAGACTGAAATCGGCGGGTGAGATGGGCTCTTTGGCGGCGAGCGACTGCAAAATCCGAAGAGTTCGATCGGACTCTCCGTGGCGTGAACAAAAAATGAAACGGGCGGTTCGTTGCTCGGAGAGCGCGCAACTGGCTCGAAAAGCCATCTGTCCGATGATACTGATGCGTCGGCGCAGTATCGTCGGCAAGCTCGCCCCACCGTTGGCGATATCACTTTGGGAATTTCTTACGCCGCGTGACCAGGCTTTCCAATCCTCACGCGTTTCAAGTCCCGGACCGCAAGCCATCCAATCTTCGACGCAGAAACGAAGGAGTTGGCTCGATTTCACCGTCCCGAGCGGCGTCCGATTATCCAAATCCAAACGCGACAGAATGTTTCCCCCTCCAAAAATTCCACCGCGATTCTACTTCGTCGCACGTCAGGATGGTAGATGGGAGATTAAAGATTAATGCAACACAACAAAGTTCCAATCAGACGAACATTCGGCGATATTCTCTTAAGTTCCGACGCCAAATACGCCGCGCCAACTCTTGGGCTTCATTTTTGTCCTTCGAGCGCCGAGATGAATTCGGGGTCCGCCAAGACTTTGTCGACCGTTTCATTTAGTGTGCGTTGAGCGAATTGGGCCAACTCGTCGGTGTTCCCGAATATTCCGGCGCCCCAACCACCCTCTTTGTTGTCGGTTCGGTAGGCGCGAAAAAAAACTAGCATGCGCGACGGCAACGAGAGCACTTTCACTAGTAGATGCGCATGCGCCTCTCGATTGAAGTAGTAGCTGCAATCAAACTTGATGATCTCTCCTGTTATCTCGACTTTAGCGTTCTGCCTGTCTCCAAGCAGCCTTTGCGCCTTCAGCGCGTCCGAGAACGCCTGCTCAACCACGTCGCTCACTGGCCTGTCAGTGAAAAGCTTCTTTAAGGGGTTGCCGTAACCTCCCCGTATTGCGCCAAGCCAGTTCGCATCGGTGCCGCGATCATCGGCGAAGGCGCCCACAACGGCCGATATTTCTCTGCTGGCGATAGTCGGGACCAAATCAGTCGGCTGATACTTGACCGACTCGATGTGCGTGGAACAGCCAACAATTCCTGAGATCAATAGTGCTATCAAGCCGGAACGACGAATGTGCAATTTTGTCCCCACGCAATGAAGGGTTCTGATCTCATGGAAGAAGGATTCGAACCGAACGGGAATTGTTGTCATTTCCCCAGGTTCGCATCAATCGCGACGATACTCGTTCATCAGGCGGCTTACTCAGCGATTAAAGTTGTCCACGAGCGCTCAATTCTTTCTGCAATCGCGACTCTATAGTATTCTTGACGATCAGAGATGTTCCCATCGGGTTCGCTAGGGAGATCTAAAACATTCCGCAAAGTCACATCGACAAGCACAAGTCCGCGAACCATCCGCCCGCCTGCGATTCAGAGCCATGCGATGTACTGATCATTGGTGGAGGTCCGGGTGGCTCGACGGCCGCGGCTCTGATTGCCGAGCATGGCAAAGACGTGGTTTTACTCGAAAAAGACGCGCATCCCCGCTTCCACATTGGCGAATCGCTGCTACCGCGAAATATCCCGATATTGGAAAGGTTGGGCGTACTTGAAGAAGTCGCCCGCATGGGTGTCCTTAAACCGGGCGCAGAGTTCGTGTCGGACGAAACCGGCAAGAGCGTTGAGTTCAACTTCGCAAAGGGTCTGGACCAGGAATACACACACGCGTACCAAGTCAAACGTGCAAATTTCGATGAAGCTTTGTTCATCAACGCGAGGCGCAAAGGCGCTCGAACTTATGAGCACACCGTCGTGACCGATGTTGTTTTCGGTGCGGCCGGTGAGCGGACTCGCGTATCGGCAAAGAACTTGGATGGCCAGTCTCGCGTTTTCGCCCCCAAGTTGGTGCTCGACGCCTCTGGACGCGAAGCCTTTCTCGCCACAAGGCTCCGGCTGATCATGACGAACAAGCGCAATTCTACTGCCGCCGTCTTCGCACACTTTAGCAAAGTCGAATACAAGATCGGCAACATGGCAGGGGACATCACCATCCATCTGGTCAGGGACGGATGGTTTTGGATGATTCCGCTTCCCGACAATATAATGAGCGTCGGATTTGTCGGTAACCAGGCTGCGTTCAAGAATCGCCGTGGTAGCGTGCAGGAATTCTTCTTCGAGAAAATACGTGACAGCTCTACGGTAAGCGCTCGGATGACGCTCGCAGAGTTGTCTTCGGAAGTGATCACCACAGGAAACTACTCCTACCGCGCTAGCTCGGCGTGTGGAGAAGGTTACTTCATGATTGGGGACGCGTTCGCATTCATTGATCCGGTTTTCTCTAGCGGTGTCCTGTTGGCGATGACTGCCGGCGAAATCGGAGCTGAAGTTGCCATCAGATGGCTCGAGGATCCCAAGGCTGGCCTCGCCATGGCACACAAGGCCGAGCGTCGCATGCGGAATTCGATGGACAAAATCGGATGGTTTATCTATCGCATCAACCATCCGGTCTTGCGCGAAATGTTCATGGCACCAAGTGACCGCTTTCGGATGCGCGCAGGGCTGGTTTCGATACTCGCGGGAAACGTGCAAGCTGAATGGCGGTATTCGGCGCCTTTGCTCGCCTTCAAATGTATGTTTTACGCATTGTCGCTTGCATATCGACTCGGTTTTAAGCTTCCAGCACCGGTGGGACCTTGAACATCGGAGTAGCGAACAAGCAAGTGAAAGAGATGTCGATTCGCGCACTTGATTCCGCCACACACGAGGCGCTGTTGTCGGGGCTCTACGTGCCGGAATCGCGTTTTGGAGTGTGGTTTCTTGGCACTGAGATCTGGTCCAAACACGTGTTGAAGCGTGCAATCGAGGATCTCGACCGTCTCATCGAGAATCGTCACTCATCGTACCCGGTGATTGTAGATGTCGGCTGCGGCTTCGGACGCTCATTCAAGATGCTCAGCGACCGTTTCCGGCCGGCTCAAATGGTGGGCATCGATCTTGATCCAAAGATGCTGGCGGGCTCCGTCCGCGAGGCGAAACGGCAAGGACTGCAGGTCGAGTTCAAATGCGCGTCGGGTTCATCTCTTCCCCTAGCCGATCAATCCGTCGATTTAGTGTTCTGCCACCAAACATTTCATCATCTTGTCGAGCAACACAAAGCCCTTGGCGAATTTCATCGGGTACTCAAGCATGACGGCGTGTTGCTGTTTGCCGAGTCGACGAGCAAGTACATCCGTTCTTGGATCATTCGCCTACTCTTTCGTCATCCAATGCATGTGCAACGGACAGCGCCTGAATATCTCGGCATGATCAGCAATGCCGGCTTCAAAATTCATCCGGGCTCGGTCTCTTATCCATACCTGTGGTGGAGCCGAGCAGACCTAGCGATCATGGAACGATGGTTCGGGTTTGCACCGCCCAGCGATCGCGAAGAGACATTAATCAATCTGGTGGCGATTCGGGATTGACTGCGCCAAAATGTCGTGGCCGAACCAGCGCCGCAAGCATCACTAGTATCGCCCCGTACGTCAGCAGCACGATCCCGAAAGATAAGCTCGAATGCTCTACGAGTCCCTTCGAAGCTGATCTGGTAAAATAATCGAACACTCCGGAAGGTGGCGCGCTGGGCAGACCGGACGCCCGAGCTAGATTCCACTTCCAACTTACTAGCGTGCCAATTGCGATCAATAGCGCGCAAAATCCGATCGGATACAGCCACGCATATTTCTCGATTAATGCGAAACTTAGCGACCCTATTCCCAAGCTGACTAATAGAAAGCCAATCACTAGCGCGAATTCGCTGTTTGCGTTGAAGTAAGTTACTGCACCGACGAGCGGTACGTTTCCCACCGGGGAGAACGCCGAAATGAGAATAGCGCCGGATCCAATCAGAGAAAGCGCTTGGCTCTTTCCTTCAGTCCTTAGACTTCGCTCCTCCACAACTCTTCCTATCCGACCATCAAATTTCCTCCCGGTTTTATATAAAAGTGAAATACCGCCAGCAACGCCGCGGACGGCCGAAACCAGAAACGACGTAGCACCCGAAGCCGGTGGTGCGGGAGGGCTTGGCTGGTCACGAGAATCTAGTTCAGGCGTCCGCTCCATCTACATGTACTCGCAGTCTAGGGAACTATGACGCATCCAACGGTACAAGACACCTTGCAGTAGACGCGTTGTGCTGCTCGTGAATCCGAAACACATCGAAACCGCGGCTGGGTTTCATGTTCGACCGCCAAGCACTCCAGCGATTAGCGCATCGGAATGGGCTACGGCAAGCTTCCGAAACACGCGCCCGATCTGCCCAGTCGCGGTTGAACAAAAGATTGGATCGCTTTCGCAAAAGTTAGTTTAGAACAGCTCTTCCGGCAATGCTTAAGGTGCCGAGCTTCTTTCGAGACCAGCCCCTTACATCGTCTTGAGCAGATCTACTTCTTGACCTTCGCCTTCTTGCTCGGAACCGCCGACCCGTAGCGCTTGCTGAAACATTTGCGGCATCGGCGATCCCGTCGCTTGATGAAGCTGGGAGCCAAGTCGGAGCTGCCGCAATAGCGGCATACGAGTTTCTCCGATTTCGATTTTCTGATTGCCTTTGCCTGTGAACCTTTGGCCTTGGTCTTTTTTCCGGTCGGTCTCTTATCAACCTTCGTGGCCTCAGAACGCACCGCACTTGGCTGACCACTCTTAGCCGGAAGGACTGTCCCGCTTCCGTTTATCAATTTCGACGCATCCATTCGCTGTATTTCTCCTGAACCATATCGGCTCGCACGGGATGTTTGCTCTGTGCGGCGAATGAAGCGAGTGATTTCGATGACTTAGGTCGGGAAATTCTCGTGAACAATGAAGCCGGGCAAACCTAGGCTGAGAGGAACGGCGGGCGACTGGAAGGCGAACGATCGCTCGAATCAAAGAAGGGGACCCTCCGACATCCGTGGCCTCGAACTTAAAGCCTGGTTCCAAGACAGTTAGGATTTCTTTTTCTTGCGTTCCGCCCAGCGCTTCTTCATGGCCAGTGACAACCGCCGTCTACCCTCAGGCGTGATCCCACCTTTCCGGCGACCCGCCGCTCGTTGGCGCTTCGCACCCTTCTTTGGGCCACGCTTTGAGGGCGACTCGAGGAGCGATTCTATCGCCCTGACGATCCGATCTTTTTCCGCGGTGAGGTCTGACAGGATTTTCTGAAGGTCCATGGAGTACTCCGTTCTTGGTCTAGGCGTCAATCGCGTCCAACTATCCTCAGCTTTCGTGAGTCGCGAAGTAAATTGCGGGCAAATAATGTCAGTGGCAATTCAGGATCGCAACCTAGCAAAGCGCGCTCGGTGTCTTCCCCCTTGGATGTAGCTATGCGGGTCCCTCTAATCTTCAGTGTGTTGCGCGAATGAGGCTGGCAATAGCAGGTGTTGCCGCCAATATTGCATGGATTTCTGCGGTAGTTACGCGTTTAGACTTTGAAGTTTCTATCGGCTTGCGACTGGACTGTGCGCGCCGACAGAGCGATGTGTCTGTCTACCTGTCGGGAGGCGGACAGTCGTGCGAAACGTATCGAACAAGGAACGTGAAAAACTCTCGGCAGAAATCGCGAGCCTAGAATCACTCGATCTCATTCAACTGAGATCTCAATGGAAGCTTCTCTACGAAACCGAAGCGCCCCCACATCTGAGCCGGGACTGGCTTAGGCGAGCGGTTGCATACCGCATCCAGGAGAATGTGCTGGGCGGTCTCAAGCCGGCCACCCGCCGACTGCTCGAGCGCGTCGCCGAAGATGCCCGGATGCGCAAGCCGACTAAACTCGCGCCGATGCGGAGAGTCGGGCCGAACACAATCCTGATCCGGGAATGGGGCGGTACGCGGCATGAGGTCACGGTCGTCGAAAACGGAGTGATGTTCCGGGGCAAGCGCTACCGTTCACTCTCGCAGGTAGCCCGGACGATCACCGGGAGCCAGTGGTCAGGACCCTTGTTCTTCGGACTCAAGGCACCAGCAAAGGAGGCAGGTAATGGAGCGAGCCAGTAACGCCATCCGCCGCTGCGCTGTCTACACCCGGAAGTCTTCAGAGGAGGGCCTCGAGCAGGACTTCAACTCGCTGCATGCTCAACGCGAAGCCAGCGAGGCTTTCATCAAAAGCCAGCAGGGCGAAGGCTGGAAATTGGTCAAGACGGCCTATGATGACGGCGGTCTCTCCGGCGGGAATATGGAGCGGCCTGCACTACAGCGGCTGCTCGAGGACATCCGCCATGGGCTGATCGACGTCGTGGTCGTGTACAAGGTCGACCGGCTGACCAGATCGCTGGCCGATTTCGCAAAGATGGTCGAGGTCTTCGACGCGCAGGGCGTCTCGTTTGTGGCGGTCACCCAGCAGTTCAATACCACCACCTCGATGGGCCGGTTGACCCTCAATGTACTCCTGTCATTCGCTCAGTTCGAACGCGAGGTTACGGGAGAGCGGATACGGGACAAGATCGCAGCCTCGAAGCGAAAGGGAATCTGGATGGGCGGGTGCCCGTCCATGGGCTACGACGTCTGCGATCGCCGTCTGGTAGTCAATCAGACTGAAGCTGCGACCGTACGGGAGATCTACCAGCGTTATCTGAAAACAGGTTCTGTTCCTAAGCTGAAGGAGGCTCTCGAACGGGACGGCATCGTGTCTAAGATTCGCGTCTCGAGAAAGGGAAACAAATCAGGCGGGCTGAGCTTTTCGCGCGGCGCGCTGTACGAGTTGCTCTCCAATCCAATTTATATCGGCGAGGTTCGTCACAAGCGGGAGCGGCATCCTGGGCAGCATGAAGCAATCCTGGAACGTGGCCTTTGGGAGAAGGTTCAGCGGCGTCTGCTGAATGGTGCACCCCGGACAACCGAGTCTCGAACCAAAGTGTCACCGAGTCCGCTCGCTGGAAAGGTCTTCGACGAAACTGGTGAGCCGCTCTATGTCCAGGCCGCAGTGAAAGACCGGCGGCGATATCGGTACTACGTGTCACGAGCGTTGGTCAGAGGTTCCAAAGTGGAGGGACAACGCGGTTGGCGGGTGCCGGCGCTGGAACTTGAACGAGCTGTCGCAATCGCTGCTCGGAGCATTCTGGACGACAAGACGGCGATTCTTGAGGCCGTACAAGTCGGCGGAACGGGAGACGTCAATATCAATCAGGTCTTCACTTTGGTGGCTCAATGGAGTGAGCGCTTGCTGGCGAGAGAACGTTCGACGGGTCTGGTCGAATTGGTGGAAAAGGTGGTTCTGACAGACGAAGGCATTCGACTGGGGCTGAAGCTGCTGGTCTCGTGCGGCGGTCCCGGCACCTCCCTGTCCAAGGTACTCCATCTGTTCCGGTTCGTTCCGCTGAAGGTGAAAAGACGTGGCGTAGAGATGCGGCTCATCATCCACGGCGGCGATCAGCCGAGGAAGCCCGACCCTGCGCTGCTGAAGGCATTTGCAAGGGCGAGAGGATGGTTCGAGGAGTTGGCATCAGGCCGCGTCCGTTCGCTTGTGGAAATCGCGCGCCGCGAAGGGCTCGGCAAGCGTTACGTTACGCGATTGACGAAACTGGCCTTCGTATCGCCGGCTTTCGTTGACGCCATCGCGGAAGGCGAGGAGTCCTCCGAGACTAACCTGCAGATGCTAATGGACGGTCGGCTTGAGCTGGCGCTCGACTGGGCGGCTCAGACGCAGCAATCCGCTTTGGATAGGAGCGTCGCTTAATCAGCGGGTTTCCGGTTCGAGCCCGGAACGCCCCAACACCACCGAAGCCTTGGAGAGAAGGGTTTTAGAAGTTTCTGCCTGCGCTCAAGTGCGGTCAGCTTCAATCCTATAGTGACTGCCTAGTGACCAAGCGTTCTCGGCGCTGTCGAAGTGTTGTCCGTTCCTTTTGCGCTTCAACCTTACTAAAGGTTCCTCCGGCCCCGATTCAAATCGAAGACAGACGACAAAATAACGTCGTCTCGCCTTGGTCTCGGCCTTGTCCTCCCTAGTCCGGTTTGGTCCGGTGAATCCTTTCCGATTTATTCGCTTGATTCCGCTTCTCCCGAACTTTTTGTCCTGCCGTCCGATTATTTGTGCGGAACGCTGTTAATACGAAAGCCGGTCAACCGGCCCGGCGGGCAGCAACAACGGGGCGACAATCTAGCAGTGTGAACGTTGTCAGTAGACCCTGCGGAAAGTGACCTCGGAGAATGGCGCATCTTCTTGGCCCAGAAGGAGTTCGTGGGAATCTCCATCATCAGCTACTCTTGCGGCGGACTCGGCAGTAGGTACAGGAATTGTATGGTGCAGAGACTCTGTGCTCTTTAGTCGCGTCGGCATTCTAGCCAGACCCGGCGGCAATGGGGGTCCACGGGACTAAAGACAGCTAAGGCAGCCTCGATCGTTCTGGTCTGTTCTTTGCCCGGCTCGCAGTAGCGGACGAGCATGTTACTGCGTCCCCGCCTTCTCCTTCTTTTATCGCAAAGCTGCTATTGATTTGAGCTGACGGAAAGAGCGGATCGATCGAGTGCCTGAAGGATGAAGGAGTAGTTCGTGACAAAGCGTTTACCATCTACAAGTGAGAAAATGATCGTCGATCGTGAAGTTCGAGCATCTTACGATTCCATTGCAGATGAGTTTGGTCTTGCCCGCGAGCTAATGGTGGCACGGGCTCGAGCCGGTCTGATCCAGCCAGAGCTTGCCCAGCGCGTGAGCACTACACAGTTGGTTGTGGCGAGACTTGAAAGTGGCGCCCGGTTGCCGAGCGTGAAAACGCTTCTCCGTTTCGAGAGAGCGACCGGCGCACGGACCGATTATCAAATTGCTGGCCGCCCGAACGTTTCTGATCTCGCACAACCATGAGCCGGATGCCGGAATTGGAGCCTTGCCATAGATTCCATCCTTTCTGCGCTCGGTTCCCATCGAATATCGTCGAAGATGCTCTATCAACTTACACAGAACCCGGTGACAGCATCTTCGATCCATTCTGCGGAAGTGGCACCACGCTCGTCGCGGGTTTGGCACACGGACGAAGAGTCGCTGGTAGTGACATCGACGTGCTTGCCGGAATGCTGACCGAACTGAAGTGTCAACCCCATTCATTTGAGCACTACGCGAGATGGCGTCAGAATCTCGAAGCCAGACTCATCGATGCATTTGTGGAAATTGAGCGGGCTTGGCCGACGATTTCGTCGATCTCGCCAGGGCTGGACGTGGAGATCGGTCGACTTCAGGTTCACATTCCAAGCTTCCCCGAGCTCAACTATTGGTTTCCACCGCGTTTGACTATCGCGTTAGCTACAATTGCAGAAGTGGCCCGTCGTTGTAGAGATTCCCACTACGAACGGGTTGCGCTTCTGAGTCTGTCCGCATGCATCATTTCGAAATGGCCCAACACTCTGAGCTACGCGATGGACATTGACCACACGCGGCCGCACCGTCGGGTCCAGCGGTTCACACTGGATCGTATTCTCGAGACATACCTCGCGCGCCTGGATAGGACGATCGAATGTTTGGCAGCACTCCACGAGCTCTTTGACCGCGCAGGCATGAGTAAGCAGCTCGCGAATTCAAGCGGTGTCTTCTATCCGCACGATGCCCGGCAAGTATTGCCGGCAATCCTAGATGAAAGCCAAGCCTTGGTGATGACTTCGCCGCCGTACTTCAATGCGGTCGACTATCCCAGGGCTCATCGGATGTCTCTCTGCTGGATGAACGGATATGCACCGGCAGACTTGGCGAGCCGCCGAGAATATCTGGGACTACGGCGAGCAGCAGATTTCATCGCGAGAGACTGGCTATCTTCACGACCCGAAGTACGTCGTTTAATACCTCGAAAAATCCGAGAACGCCCCTCGCTCGAAAGAAATCTGACGGCATTCCTTGCCGATCTCGAGGCTGTCTTGAACCAAGCCTTTCGAGTCCTTCGCCCCGGCTCACATGCCGTTTTTGTCATCGCCAATAACGTGATCGGAGGTGAACGGATACGGACTCACGCTGCCCTCGAGCAGCTCGCACGAGGGATTGGCTTCAATACGCTCAAAACCCGTTTGCGTAAAATAGATAGGCAGCGGCGCCGATTTCCTGTCGGCCCTTTTGGCTTTGACGGTCCGATGACGAACGAATTCGCTGTCGTTCTCGTCAAGCCAGAATCGAAGCGTCGGCCGTCACAGGGATGAAGAAAGTCGAACAGCCAGTCGAACTGATAAGTATCCACGAACGCCTGTTGCACGGTGACCGGACCGCCCCGGAGGAAATCGCCATTCGTTTGCTCTCCTCTTTAGTTAATAAGGTTTCACGGAAGTTTCCGGCCACCGACAGGGACCTCGTATGTGATGGCGTCACGGATGCGATTCTGGACTATTGTGCACGGCCAGCACAGTTCGATCGAAAAAAAGGGGTTCCACTCGCACGGTTCCTTCAAATGGCTTCGTGGAGAAACGTTGCGAATCTCGTAAGAGGCGAGAAACGTCGCAGAGTGCGCGAAGAGCGAGCAACGACGTTTAGAGAAACGAATGTTGTCGAACTCGACATTGGAGCGGGGAAAGTCATGCAAGAGGATGATGAGCGCCACCGGAGACAAATGGTCGAGATGTTCAAATCGCTTACAGATTCCGCCGACCGCAGGATACTGGAATTGCGTCTTTCTGGGGAGCGAAGGACCGAAGCGTTCGCCAAAATTCTTGGAATTTCGGGCCTCCCTATGGAGGCTCAACGGCACAAAGTGAAACAGGCAAAGGACCGAATCGACAAAATACTGCATCGACGCGGAGGAACGAAGCGGTGAGCAATGATGCCGGACTGCTCGCACGAGCGGCAACGCGCGCGGCTATGAGGCCGGAATTTCTAGGTTGGGTGTTGGATCGTTTCGTCCAGTTAGAGGGTCTCTCCAAGGTCGAACTCAAGAAAAGGTTAAACGTGAATTGGGTCGATTTTACGCGGCTTGCGTTTTGCCTGAGACCGCGTGACCAACACTTTGAGTCCGACATCCATGAAATCTGTCGAAAATTCTCCATTGAGTCCCAACCGCTCGCGGAACTCGTACGACTCGTCGATTCCGTCCAAACGATGGCGAGCACGTTGACTGTCTCGTCCGAATCGGGCGTTTTGATGGCCGCTCGCGCTCGGAAGAAAAAAAATGAGACGCCTCGAAAGCGAGAAGATGGCAAGCGAAGAAAATCTTGAGGCGTTGGCGGAGGATCTCTGGTCGGGTTCGGGGATTGATTGCTGCTTTCCCAGAAATGTCGAAAGAGCAATTGCAATGACTTTGCCATTGGCCATCGTCAAATTGCCTCAACTGCATTCTGAAAATGTTAAGGCATGGATGAACCGGCGTGGGGTGCAAATCGCGCTGCCAGATGGGTGTCTCGATCTGATGGGTTGTCTGGTCGCACACCGCGGCCGAGGATTAGTTTTCGTTTGCGGCTCCGACGACCCTCGGGAACAGAGACTCACGATTGCGCATGAAGCCGCCCATTTCCTTTTGGACTACTTGCATCCGAGGAGGCAAGTGATTGAGGCGCTAGGCGCCGGCGTCGAAGATGTGCTCGATGGTCTTCGCGCAGCTAGTCCGGCGGAGCGCGCGGGAGCCGTGCTTTCGCATATACGTCTCGGACCTCACATCCACGTGCTCCCTCGCGGGGATCGAGAGGAAAATTCCGTCCCTTTGCTATGCCGAGAGAGCAGAGCTGACGAACTCGCTATCGAATTCGTAGCGCCGAAATCCTGTGTGAGCGGTTTATATCGTGAACTGCTGTCTCGCAGAGTTAGCGAGCGAGATGCGATTGACAAGCTGGCAAACCATTTTGGCCTGCCCGCATATTTATTTGAGTTCGCGATTCAAAAGATTGAGCGGCGTCGACCGGTGTCGTTTTTGCGCGAGGCAATTCCGAGAATACGAGGCTCGTCATGACTGAGAGTGAATCGCGGCGAAAATCTCAAGATAGCCTAGAGAAGAGCAACCCAAGCCCCGGAGAGAGCGTTTCGGGACGCGCAGCGGTGGAGCAACCCGGCACGATCGGGCCGCCGGAAGTAATAGACCAGGGAGACTTTCGTTCGGCTTACGGTGAGTCCCTTCAGGAAACTCTCAATCTCGATACGTGGGAAAGAGGCGAGGATCTGGCCGGGTTATACGAACGACTGAATCAAGAAGTGGAGCAGGCCCTCGACCAAGAAGACAGCATTCGCCGCCAAGTTCGCGAAGTGGTATTCGAGCAAATTGTATCACGACCTGGCGCACCTCGGGGTGCCGGCGTCTTTCAAGCGAGCACAGAAGACCTGAGAACTGCTCAGACCCATGTTCTGTTCAACGGTGGTGTGGAGGCGTGCGACGGCACATCCGTCCCGCACGACACGCTCCCGCTGTCTATTACACAAATCGGCGTCTGTCTCGTCTCGTACGCCGGAGAGCAGGGCGCGTGGGTTCAGCGACTATTTCGGCGAGACCTTCGGGTTCGGGGAATGAACCCGGTCGAAGAAGCTCTTTCGATTCTGGAGAAGCGAGACGCGCGTGCAGGGCTGGATCAACCTGATAAGCGCGACCGCCTCACGGAATTGGGGCGCCGAGGAATCATGTCGTACGCCGAGCGGGCAGTCCTCCTCAAAAAGTCGAACGCACGTTGGCGAATGGGTCATGGCAACCCGGCTCCCTATGAGCTTCTCACCGGGTCCGGGAGCATGGACCTGCTTCTAGCGAGCCTGCAAGTTCTCAGCGAGCTGGTCCTACAGCATCGACGCTTCATATATGTTCCAAGCGCGCCCGGCGAACGGGTACTGTTGACGATAGGCAACGCGCTGCGGCCCCTCGAGTTTGCGGTGGTCGAAAATTCTGAACGTCGGATGTACCCAATCATCTACGACGGCCATTTGCGTGGTCCATATCTGGAGCGAGCCATCGAGTTTTACCGAGATGCTGCACCAAAACTCTTGATTGGTGTGTATCGAACATCCGGAGAGGTTCCTCCGCAGGTGTTCTACGCTCACGAGGATTTTGTCCAAGAGGCGGCTCTAATTGCGATGGCAGACAGCGTTCTGCAATCGCACCGCGGCTTCCCTATGCTGATCGATCTGGCGGACACCGTTTGTCGAACCACCTTCGGCGCGGAAGCTTTCAGGTCCACCGTGCAGTCAGTTTATGCTGCGCGGGGAAATCCTTTGAGGTATCTAAGCGAGCGAGCCACGCGAGGCTGAAACCATGGTCGAACTTGAAGTTACGGCGGGGAATACTTTGTGAGGCCGCTTTAAGGAGCTAGCCAATGGCAGAGATCCCTGACGAATCTAGCGAGCGAAAATTAGATGCGGGTAACAAAGAGTTTCAGCCGCGTCCGGTTTCGGGCAATCCGCTGAAAGAGTTCAGTGAAGCGGCGGAAGAAGTCGGCGGTGCATACAAGCCCGTTCCGGGGACGGAAGGGGCAGTGGCATTTACTCATTTCGACACGCCTTCAAGCGAAGATAACTCGGTTACAGTGCTAATGACGCGCGAGAACATGGACAAGTTGCCATCCCAAGCGTTGGTGCGTATCAATAGCCTTCAGGACGACGGGACTTTGGAACGATCTTATCTAGGTGCGGTTGTTGCGGGTCCGTTCGCTGAGCCCGATGGACTTCGCGCCGACTCGCCGATTGTGGTGACAACAACAGTTCAGGGGAAGATTTTTCTCCCTCGGTATCACGGTCGCGCGTACATACAGATTCTAGGTGAAGAAGTGGAAGGGCAGGCAATCCCTCCGCGCTATCGGCCCCGTCCCAACAGCCCAGTATTTCCGTTGAATTCCAGCGAGACCGCCCGGATCCTAAGAGTTGGCGGAGATATACGCCTTGGGCTCGTCGTTGGCCAGGAAGATATTGTCGTCGGCATCCCTTCAGATAAAAAATCCGTCTTGCCTCGCCATACTGCGGTAATGGGAACAACTGGCGGCGGGAAATCTACAACTGTCTCGGGTATCGTCCATCACCTTCAGAAGGCAGGCGTCTCGACTGTTCTGATCGACGTGGAAGGTGAATACACAGAGATTGATCTCCCGACAGATGATGCACAGATGCTTGCGGCGTTGAAACGCCGCGAATTAGGTTCTGCGGGAACTTCGGGCGTCACCGTCTTTCACCTCGCAGGACGCGAAACTAGCCGTGAAGCCCTAGGCGGCCGCGTCAAACCATTCTCAGTAAGGTTTTCAGAACTGTCCCCATACGCAGTCACAGAGATACTCGATCTGTCTGACGCTCAACAAGAACGCTTTTTCAAGGCGTACGACACGCTCAAATTGGTCCTCAAGGATTTGGAGATCTTCCCGAAGCGAGGCGAAGAAAGGCAGGCCTTGGAGATCGACGAGATGGAGACAGGTTATCCCAAAATGACTCTCCTCCAGCTGATCGATGTTGCGAGCGTATTCGCTGACATGGCCGCTAACGGCAAAGACGAAAAAGAGGGATTCAAGGGCGCCGACGGGTCAAGAACCTTCCCTACACAATCGCCGGAACTGCGAGGAAAAGAGTCTCAGATTAAGCAACGCGCATCTGCCGCTAAGGCACCTGGCAACGCGATTAGCTGGAGAGGACTTCTCGGTAAACTGTGGAGGGTCCAACGCCTTCAAGTGTTCGACAATCCTAAGGCTCTGCCGCTCGATCATCGGGCACTCATTCAGAGCGGCAGCGTTTCGGTTATAGATCTGTCTGATACCGATTCGCCGCAAGTCAATAACCTGGTAATCGCAGACGTGCTCCGAGGCATCCAGAAACAGCAAGAAGAAAATGTTCGAGCGGCTGAAGCAGAAAAAAAATCGCCGACGCCGGTGGTCGTTATCATCGAAGAGGCGCACGAATTCCTTTCAACCCAACGTATTAAGCAGATGCCTGTGCTTTTCCAACAGGTAGCTCGGATAGCGAAACGGGGACGCAAACGCTGGATGGGGTTGATGTTCGTGACGCAGCTCCCACAGCATCTGCCGGATGAGGTGCTGGGATTGATAAACAACTTCGTCTTGCACAAGATCTCGGACGCCGGCGTCGTCGACCGTCTCAGAAGATCCATAAGCGGCATAGACAAAGCGCAATGGGGAGTCGTCCCCGGTTTAGCGCCGGGGCAGGCATTAGTCTCTTTGACCAGCATGGCCCGCCCCCTACTTGTTTCGGTCGATCCGACGCCGAGCCGTCTGCGACTTGTCGAATAGCTTTCGGTGTTCAACGGATTCTTTGGAGTCAAAAGATCGTATGCCACGGCGATCGCTCTGACAGGTGACTGTAAAAGTGTAGGCTCCAGGAGGGCTCAATGGCACTCTACTTTCTGGCAGATCAACCGAGCCAGTTGCTGTCCTCGTTCAAGAAAGCGATTGACGATGGTCATGTGGCGACTTGGTCATACGACAAGGACGGTGATTTTACCCATACAGCGGCGCAATGGAAGAATCTGGCGTGGCTACGACCGTCGACTGTATCCGGACGATTGATATTGAATATCCTCAAACCGAAAAATGCAAATATTACCTGGGAAATTTACGGCATCTACCACGGCCGCTTCATTGAAACGGTGATAATTCATTGCCATAGCCTCCTTACCAGTGCACAGGCTACGGCATTGCCAACGCCAGACGACATAGTCAGCTAAAAGGGATAAAGCACAATATTTCGCTTGTTCAGAAAGAGCAAATCTTGCGGTCCATCAGAAGTGCAGCCGCCTGCAGCGCTCGGACCTCGAGAACCATTTACGTTGTTACCGGGCAAACACAGACAATGGGGCCAACCCTTTAGGTTTCCTAAGATAAGAAAGTTGCGAGGCTAACCGTGGGGAAAACGATTTCGCTCTTTATGTGGGGTTATCAATCGCACTTTTGCTTTAGTGTTGAGTACCAAGCGCGCCAGGTTCTACAGGCTGTGGCTCCGGCAATCGAGCCTCGGGCAATTCTTATCGGGATTCGTACTCCAGAGAAACGAGATGGTCATCCAGTGTGCGTAGAACCAGAAGATCAGGACTGGGATCCTATTCTTTTTTTTGGCTGTTTTGCGCGAGCCGATGAGATTTACCGAACACATCCTGATCACTCTTTCTTTTACGGTGACGAGCCAAGCATGAGGGACAAACCCGAGAACATTCGCAAACAATCCGCGCTGGAAGCCGTTATGGAAGTTATCTCAGTTTATGACGAGAAGCATCGCACGCAGAGTTTTTGCGGGCGGCCGGGCCGGGTCGATGGCTACTACGTCGTTCCTGTTATTCAGATCAACAAAGCTCGCTTGGACGAACAACCAAGGCTACCTTTGCCGATCAAGTTTGGAGAGTGGGAATCGTTGCCTTCGTTTCTCGACGCAATTATCGGGCGCTTACTAGCAGACTCAACGGTGGCGCTAGGGGACAAAGAACCTGGACGATCTTTGCTAGCGAGTCCGTCAGACGTAACAGCCGTGTTAAGACGAGCGGCGGATCAGTTTTGTATCGCAATAACGCTCGCGACGGAGGATATTTCCTTTCAGAATATCTTCGATAACTTAAACGTCATCTCGGCAATCCCATATGAAGGTAGAGAGACTATTGGGGAGATTTTGTTTTTGCCACCGAATGCTAAGGAGGTCGAGATTCGGGTCCGATTCGAAAAATCCGTGCCGCTCTCTCAACATCGGCTGGTGCGCAAGGTAGTCGAAATGACCGGACAAACCCTCACGTGCTTGTGCCATGGTTCGACGGGGATCAACGGTTTGGGCACCCTTCGCGCCGTTGATAACGACAATGCCTTTCGTGCTGTGTTCACAGGGCATTACAAATGGGACTTGTATTACAAGAACATTCTTCTGATGAAAACCGCCTTCGGCGTGCCCAGGCTTCCCGCGGTTCGCCTAAGCCATAATGATTTCTGCTCAACCGCAAGGCGTGTCTTCGCCGATCTTCAGGCGAACGATGAACAACGACTCTGGAGCATCATCCAAACGTGTATGGAACAAAGGCACGGGACGATGCTGGTCATTTCGAAATACGCCTCTGAGGAGGCCGACAGACTAAAGAATCAATCGATTGGAATTGAGGCAACCGAACTCACACCGGAACTTGTACGTCGGCTTAGCGGTATAGATGGCGCGATCCTAGTCAGCCCGAAAGGCGCCTGTCATGCCATAGGTGTTATTCTGGACGGTATCGCAACCGACGGTGGTGACTCTTCGCGTGGGTCACGTTACAACTCCGCGATTCGCTACCTTGCATCTTCGCACTCGTCGACGCTCTGCTTGGTCGTCTCGGAGGATGGCTATATTGATATGCTCCCCATGTTGCGGCCACAAATTCGTAAGTCTGAGATCGATTTCCGAATCGAGACATTAAAGACAAAAGGTATCCATGACTTTCACAAGACAATCGGTTGGCTCCAAGAGCATAGGTTCTATCTCACTGCGTCCGAGTGTGAGGTCGTCAATAGAGAGGTCGGCCGGATCTATAGTACCCCGATGGAGCTCGGTGACATTCGTTTCGAAATCTCGCCCTTTGTGCCACATGCAGCGATGAATGATACCTACTACTCACCTGAGGCCTAATCGAACACTTTCCGGATATAAACGTTCGGCTAGGCGAAGGAATAAGGATGGGTTGGACTCTTAAATCCGATGGTGACAGCGTGGAACGAGCTCTTGGCACGGACGTCTGCAAACATTTTTACAACTATGAACAATTTTGGACTAAACACGTGGTTCCGCTCACTTATAGGGTGATGGTTCGAGAGTGCATCTTCGTCCGAGCCAAAGTTACGAAGGACTTCGAGGATATGGCCACCGCAAGCTACGCTGCGTTTGTCCATTTGGCCGCGTGTCATCAGCAATTGAAATCGAAACCTGACCGTGACCTTTTTGCTGTCGAAGGAGTCTACGCGTTCTATAGCAGAATTTATTCTGTTGAAGAGGCGGTGTTCAAAGCTTTCTTACCAGCGGTAGGTAAGTTAGTTAAGCGATATTCCAAACAATACATCGACGCTGATCGCGACTCGAATGGACTACCAAAGAGAGGGACACGCCGCTACGAATCTCGTTTGGAAGTTAATGGTAGACTCGGTTTGCACCGCGATGTGAATACCGCATTCAAAGCAACCAAATATCGACATCAAAGAGTCCACAAGTGGGGGTTTCCGACGAGATCAGGGCGAGTGCCGGGGCCCGCGTACATTGATCGCTGGGTCGGCAAAGGGTTAGGCGAACTCGCGCGGACTGATGGGAGCCGCTTCGCGCTGGAATTCGTCGACGCAATAGCACGGGCACGAAGAGACCTCCAATCAGTAGAGAGTGCGCTCAACGAAATTTGGGAAATGGCTCTCAAAGAACTAGCAGATTTTAAGAAACCATACTCCAGTAGAGCCTATGCGAAAGCTCAAGCACCCACAAAAAAAGACACAATTCCCTCGTGGTGGAGTCCGAAAGATCCCCTCTCCTCCAAGACCGCCGTCGCCTCCGGCAGTGTTGCGCTTTGATCAGAGGAGGCTGGGTGCAAGGAATACGATGAAAGATCCCGGCCTACGGGGAGCGTGCACTTCGGAGGAGATGAATTCGAAGACTCCGCCCGAAGAAGTCGCGCACATCGCTCTACCACTCGCACAGCGATGCGACGTCCTGACATAAGCGCTTCAGCGGTGGGTCGATCCGGCCAACTGGTTGCTCTAGGTTACCCAAACGGCGCGGCGGCTGATACGCCCCTGCTTAGGCAGTTGAGCCCGTGCGAAAATCGTCAACGAATAGTCGCTCCAGATCCGGAAACGCAGACGCGCGATGAGCAGCACCGCAAACGTGATCGATGAACATTGATCCTCGACGATATCCGTCATGGTGCAGATATCTTGGACACTCGGATCAACCGAAAAGGACGGATGCGAATGCCATTCGCCCAGATAGTTAAAGTGTTGGAAATCCAAACCCGTACGCTGGAAGAATTCATCCAATGTCCGGTGATGCGACAGCGGATCACGTCGGAATGTGGCGTGAGTTCCGGAGTACTGATCGAGCGAAAAATCAGCTATCCGAAAGCTGCCTGGTACTAATTGCTCGGCGAACAACATACCGCCAATTTCACGCCTACCAGCCTCCTGCAACGCGACGCGGAGTCGCTTTTCGATCTCAGGTGGCAGTTCAATCCACACGTCCACCCTTCTCGATCAGTGAGGTGATGAGGTCGATGGCGTCAGCCATCTTCTCCGTTGCCGGTAGGCTCTGCCATTGACCGTCGTCAACAAAATCAATGGCCCGAGTATCGAAAGGTTCACTGAATATCCATTCCTTGGACAAGCCGATCACGTAGGCTGAATGAGGGAACAGCGAAGCGCTCGGACGAACGAGGGCGTCAGTCGCAATCCGGGTGGCATGTGCTGCAATAACGTTAACATCGCTATCATCCGCAGTGAGCGGCTGTTCCCGGGAATCACTCCCGCTGTAGTCACGATCCAGACCGTGCCAGGGCACCCCCTGCTGGCGGCACCACGCAAGATATTGTCGTCTTGCCAAGTGAGGCGGTGGTTCCTTGCCCGGCCGCAAGCGAGCAACAAAGCCGCCAATTCCACCGGCGTAGACTTCCGCCCATATCATTGGGCGGAGAGCATTCCGTGCCACCGACGCGACAAAATTGAATGCTTGCGGATCGGCAGTCGCGTCGACAATGAGGTCGCACGCCGCAAGCTCGTCGAGAACAGATGCGGTGCCAGCCGATGCTTCTTGGCCGCCTAGCGATACTCGTCGAACAGTAACACTTACTCCCGCGACGATAGCCTTGAGTCGCGCTTCGAGGGCCTCGGCCTTGTGAGCCCCTAGACTGTTGGCATCGAGTTCATGTCGGATGAGATTACCAGGCATCATTATATCATCGTCCACCAGCACAAATTTGCGCAGACCGCTTCGGGCCATGCTGGCCGCGATCTTAGATCCCAGCGAACCACATCCGACGATCCCGACTTTCTTCTCCGACAAGGCGGCGTAACTTTCTGGAAGGCGCCCCCCGGAATCGTCGGCAAAATCGACAGTGTTGTAGCGGATGACGACCGGTTCGCCGTCTTTGGAAAACAAATAGAACATTCGTGCTGAAGTCGCGTCGACAATCACGATGAAGTGGCGCTTGTCGTTATCGCCGGGAGATAGCGGCAGATATGAGAAGCATAACGCGGCGAAGAAACGGTCGAGAGCTGGCCGCTCTGAAGGTAAGCTCTCTAAGGATTCGACTCTCAGCAGGATTCCTCGTTCACGGGCATGGCCTCGATCGGGAATTTCGTTCTCGTGCCAATCCGGTTCGGCCGTTGGACCAACGTATGCGACGTAGGCCGTCCATATTTTCTTCGGCGCAACAATTTCGATGATGCCGACCTCTTGAGAACTGCCAACTGGCAGGCCCGTGGCATGGGCTAGAAATGCACGGGTCAAAAGGAACCGGCAGGACGAACTGCGCAACCGTTGTCCAAGCGAGGAGTGGTGGGCAGAGGGCACTACGGCGCGTTCATCACGCGTTGGACGCTCATGCGAAAGAAGGCGGTAACTACTTTCTATCATCATTGCGCCCGTTACAGACGGATCCCAGTTATCGGAGCGGTGTTCCAGACAGAGTTCGCCCCCTTCGCCATACTGATGCTCCGATAGTCTGCGGCCATCGCGCGGCATTACTATAGGCGGCATCTCCGGGAAATATGACGGATATTTCAGTGTAAACGGGAACGTCTCTTCGTTTATGACTAAATCGAAGTCGAAACACAGCTGCAAACCATCTTTGATTAGCCGCGCCGTTGCTGCCGATAGCCAGGTTTCGCGCTCACGAAGGACATCTATGGCTACGACCTCGCGCTTGAACCGGTCGGGATTCCTGATCCACCACATCAACCAAAACCCCGCGGCTTATCGTCGACGCGCGGTACGTTGGGAAAGGCGAAAGGCGCCGCTGCGGGAGCTACCGATGGTGTCCTGAGCAGGCTCGCCGATGCTTTGGCAACGTTCTTGTCGCGATCGCTGAAAAAAGTGGTCGCAAAAACCTTATCCCAGCACTGCAGTGCCTTCTTGCGCGTGCAACCCGATTCGAAGAGAGGCGCCAATGCGTCGATCGCTTCGGTTAGCCGTTCGCGGAGAAATCGCGCGCGCGCGTCGTCGTTACCCGTCGTTATTGTCTCGTTCGGTGTGACTGGGTGCTGCACGCTAAGGTTCAGGTTGAGCCGATCTCGTATTGCCATCATTGTGTCGTGCAACGCCTTGTCTTCACGTGCAGCGTCGCCGCGCCAACATTCGGTCACGAGCTTGGTAATACCGAAACCGCTCAGAATTTGATTTTTCCAGCTCTCCCGGCTGCGCGCGTATTTCTTGATCTGCCGGACGACGCGCCGTAGCTGCCGACCGTTCTCCTGGTCGAGACTCTTTTCATTATTCGCTTTTTCGAACCACTCAGTCACGTCCCGAGCATCGGAGCGCTTCCACTCGCTGCTCGCGAGTTCGTGATGAGTGATCTCGTTACCTAACAAACCCTTTATGGTGACTCGCCGATATACAGGAATATCCACCCAGAAACCGGCTTCGTAATATACACGTACGCAATTCTTCCGAACCTCCGGAGCCGTTTTGAAAGACCCGTCATCGAGCGCATCACGTACCATCTGTCGCGCTTGCAATCCGGACATCTCCGCCCCGCGCTGACCGACAAGTGCCTCTTTATCGAAATAGACTCCGTCGTCGATGTCGTACTCGTTTTCTGGCTGCTGAACCATCGTCTTCATTGCGTAGCCACCTTGGCTCACAAATTCTCGCGGGGCAGCTTTTCCCGCATCTTTGAGGCCTTTTTTCAGCCGGTCTCTGTTAGCGTTACGCCGGTCCCGCATTGCCGTACGATCCGCCTGCGGCAGCGTTACTTTCTCATCATGATACGCGAGGACGTCGTCGGCACAGTCAAGCATGTTTCACCTCTAGTTTATTGCCTCCCACCGACGGCAATCGCTTCCCTGACTGACTTTCGCGATACGAGTGGGTCGGTCAGAATGGGCGCGCACTCGAATAAGGAGCAGACCAGAGCTGCTTCCTCGTCAGCGTCCGCATACGCGCATTTGCTATTCAGCATATCGGCATCCGAACGGGCCTGATTGATCAAGGCAATGGTCGCCTCGGGACGTGTTTCATCAAGACCGAGATAGGGAATAAGCGCCGCCGGCACCTTGTCGCTCGGAAATCGCATGACAGTGCATTTCCGGTCGACGTGACGGGCGAGCATCTTTGCCATATGGTCGAAAGCGAACTCTTGTGCGTCAATGGCAAGTCCGGCCGCCTCACCGCCAAATATCCAATCGAGTATACCGCGATCGACGGCATCTTTTGCGATTTGCTCTCCCGCCGGCATCGGACACGTGCCGAGACAGAAAATATGAATTTCCTGACCCGGTTCAGAGAGGTTGAGTGCTTCGATCAATCCAACCAATACCGGATTATTCGCCCACAGCCCTCCATCAACGAACATGTTGAATCCACGGGACCCGTTGTCAGGATGATTGATAGCTGCTAACGACCGATAAATAGGCGCAGCTGAGGTCGCGAGACACACGTCGACTAGGCTGTAGTTGTCGTCCCGGTGATTCGAGCCCTTCTGATGCGGAGTTTTGAACACCCAGCTCCGGTGTTGGCTCAGTTCTACTGCCGGAACAGCCAAGGCGATGCCACGCTCGGAGTAAATCTCTCCGAGCGTTTTCGCGCCGAACTTCTCGGTTAGCGCCTCTCGCAAAATTGCGGCACCCGAGGCCAGTGCGTGCGGCCGATGCCAATGGTCTGGGATGACGCCGACGAGGCTCCTCGGCAAGTGGCGAGAAAAAATAGCTGAGCCGCGCTGTGCGTAGAGCGCTACGATTTCGGCGAGGGCGACACCAGCGGCAAGGGCGCAGGCGATGATGCCACCAGTGCTCGTGCCTACGATCAGGTCGAAGGCGGCACCAATGTCGAGGGCCGCAATACCGCGGCGTTTCGCAAAAGCAGCTCCGGCCTGGTCGAGATAGGTAGCCGAGTAGGTCCCGCGCATGCCTCCTCCATCCAAGCTGAGCACACGCAAGGGCGGAAGTTCATGCGTCATCGTCTTACGATCTTGTAACACATCCTTGAAGCGGAGCGTATTTTAGCATGAACAGTTTACACGATCAGACCGTATCCAAACTGGAAGTTGGGGGCGAGACCTGCGAAGGGGCACCGGCTCGATTCTCGACAGAGAGAATCGAGCATTAATTATCTGCTGCCGGCCGAATCTGAGCATCTCCGGTGCCCTCAGGTCGAAGAAAATGCGCGGACATGCGCACTATTCTCTATCTTCGCGTAGGGAATGCGGAAATCGGTGACTGGGTGGCGGGAGACAGTCGATACGAACTCCCGAGCCCCTATTCGCAGATCAGGGCAGAGCCGCGTCGCTCTTTCCCGAGCGGTAAGGACAGGCTGTGTTCAATCGTTCCTCAGCAGGCCCGTGATGCCGGCGATGAAGATCGCTGAGAGCAACCATCCCGACATGATTTGCAGACACAGGTAATACTGCACGAGCGAACCGCGAACCCTGAATTTCCACCCGAAGATCATGCATTCGCCCGACCGGTCGGCATCCGCCCACCAGTAACGCTCTTGGTGGAGATTCACGAACGGCAGGAAGACATCCAGAGAATAGAGGAATGGAAAGAGTCTTTGGTAGTTGGTCTTTACCGTAGCGGGCGGGTTCTCTGGCCATGTGGCACGCATCACGTCGGAACGGGCGCCGGCTATGACCACGCACCATCCGACCAGCACGACACCGAGCGACCACAAGAGCGCGAGATGCTCACTATTCGTTTCGTCAGCTCTCGAATCTGATCATACATGTGCCCTGAGCGCGTCCCATGCCGCTGGAGCCAACACGCGCGCGGCGCCCAGAAGTTGCTTCCTATTTCGACTGTCAGCGAGCCAATATCGGGCAAATTCGTCGGCGGGCCCAATCCAGAGGGGGTGATAGAGCTCGACAGGGAGGGGTTTGATCGTCTTTTCCCGGACGTGCGTGGATATCCAGCCGATCACCTGTTCGAAAAAGGCGCGATTCAATTCCTGCGCCCGCGCTTCGGAAGCTTCAGCGACCTCAGGTTCGCGACAATGGGTAAGATAGGCTGCGGCTTTGTGGTTCGATGCTACCCAGTCTAGATGATGACGCACGCCGCCCTCGATGCCGGCGCGAGGTTCGCTGTGCTTTCGCAGTTCGGCGACGAACGCCTGCTGGTAGGACTCGAGGATGCTCAGATACAAAGCCGCTGCGACTTCAAGCTTGTTCTTGAAGTGATGATAAAAGCTCCCGACGCTGGACCCGGATCGTTCGAGAATTTGGTCGAGAGTAGTTGCTCCGAAGCCCTTCTCCAGTAGCAGATCTAGCGAGGCTTCCAGAATCGCTTGCTGTCGCTGCTGAGACGAACGCGCACGAACCCCGGTTTCCATAGCATCAGTCTAGCACTTGACTGAAGTGGTTTTCTAGAGCAATCTTCTAAGAAGATTATTCTAGAATTATTATCGGGAGGTACGAGAAATGGACTCCACCGCCTACGGCATCATTGACGAGGCTCTCGAACGGCTCGAACGTTTCGGCTTCGAATCCGCGTCGGCCGGAGCCACTCATGCGCCAATGGTCGCAGAGACGCTGTGTGCGCTGGGCCGTGGCGACGCGGTGATGTCGTGGATCGACAGCTACGCGCTCCGGCTTGAGCCGCGTCCAAGACTCGCGGGCCGGATTGGAGCCGCCGATTGGCAACCGGCATTGGGCCAGTTTGGGCTGCTCGGGGGTTGGGTCGGCCTCTTCGACCAAGAACTGTCTGAGAAGCCCTGGCGAGGCGTCCTCAACCAATGGCTGCCGCGGTTGGCGCCTGGCATGGCCGCTGCGGCTTTGCACGGTCTGATCCGGACCGCGCACGCGGCCCGCGCGCTAGGAATCGTCGACGCGCCGCAACGCCGGCATGAACTGGCCCAAGGGTTGGCATACTGGGCTGCGCGTTATCTCGCGTTGCCCGGAGTCGCAAAATCCGGCGGCAGAGTTCGCCCGTCGCAAGCGCTCTCCCTTCTGCAGACGTTTCCCCGCGAGGCCGGTCGACCGTTTCCGCCGGATATGATCACTGGCCTGCTGGGACTCTACTCGTTCCCGGCGTTCAACGAGGCGATTAACCTTGTCGAAGATCCTGGCGATCCATCTCGGTTTCTGTCGGACCTCACCGAAGAATTTGCTCGTGCTTTCATCACCAACGAGGGCGGGTTCTCCGCCGCGGTCGCTTTTCTACATTCCGTTACGGCTCCATCGTCAATCCGCCTCCTCCTCCCGCATGTAGAACCCGCTGTGACACGGATGCTGCTCCGCCACTGCTGGCAGGTGACAGCGGGTCTCTATACCGCCTTCGGACCCGTGCCCCAGATGACGGAGATCTCGCGTCCGGCGCCGAATGTGGCGACGCTAGTGGATCGCGCTGTGCAGATTGGTGTTAAGACCAGCGATCCTCACGTGGTCAAGTTTGCGGAAGCCTGCACGCGCGAATACCAGTTCAACGCTTCTCCGCTGTATTTGATCGCCGCAGATCTGGCCACGAGGATTCTTGCTGAACACCCAACGTGACGCTCACTGCCACTCGGTCAATCCTGATTTAGTAGCAGCCTGACGCGAGAGGCGACCTGCGTCGCGACGTCGACGTCGCCAAGGTTCTGGCCGGTGTCGCTGCTTTCGCGTGCGTATTCGAAAATCCGAGGCCCGCGTCGGTCCGCAGGCGTATCGTTCATACGCGGGATCAGGTGAACGTGGAGATGGGCGGCGTTGGCGCCTTCCATGTACATGCTGAGGTAGATCTTGGCCGGTCGAATCACCTCGGTCATCGCCATCGTAATCCGGTGCGTCAGCGGACCGAACGATGACGCCTCTTCAGGCGTGAGCTCAGCGAAGCTCTCGACGTGGCGAACTGGCTTGAGCACGAGCCAGCCTGCCATCGGTATAGGCTCAACGATGTGCTCTAGGACCCAAAGTCGGTCCCTGTATATCGGGCCGCCTGGCGCCGAGAGTTCGCCTTCGTGTAGACGGCACGCTATGCACTCTTGGTGGAGTTTCAGCACCGGGAGTATACCTCGCGGGTTCCTTTAGATGTCGTAATTTTGGATTCTGTTGGACACTTTTGGACCGTTGGCAAAATTTAGGAAATCCTATCTCTGAGCGCAGCACGCTCCCGCTCGTGTCGAACAGTCCGCTCAATGAGATCGAAACCGTTACCCGAAGGATCGGACATGTTCGCCATGTCTCCAAGATCGGGACGGCGCAAGACTGGCCGATCGAGCTTCGCGCCAGCTCTTAATGCCCGCTCAACGGTCGAGTCGAAATCGTCCACGACGAAATCGAGGTGTACTGGTGTCCAATGTCGCTTATGGTCTCGTTCGATACGACCCTCGGGACCCCAAGGGAGGCCAAAAAAGAACGTCTGTTCCGCGAGCGCCATCGTCGCCCAGCCGTCGCCCTTCTCGATCAGCCTAAGCCCCAAGGCGTCGCGGTAAAAGTCGACGGCGCGATCAACGTCCTCAACATCGATAGATATTCCGATTGTCGTCATGCGTTCCCCTCGCAGAAGCACTACCAGGGCAATCCGAGCATATCGATTGGACCGGATGGCCACTCTTTGCCAGCGAGCGGAAGGACCATCGTGTCGTGCGGATACGTCGCGGTGACTCCGGCGCGCGTAAATGTTGTCGGACCTCGAACTATGATCCAGCCGCTCTTCGCGTATACCGTCGACACTTCATGACGACAGAGCAAGAGCCCGAAGTCCACTCTCAGGTCGCTCTTCATGAATTCCGCCGCGCGCGCAAGCATCGCACTGGCAACGCCACGATGACGGAACACCCGCTTAGTCGCGACTCCACCGATGCCGCCAACTCGAATGACTTGATTTGCGACCGAGACCTTCGAATCGAGCATTCCGAGACGCCCCGCAAGTTGCCCGTCACGATTTATCAGCACGTAATAGTCGGCGGGTGCCCAGCGATCCGCCCGTGGTCCAAATTCTGCCTCAAACCAGCCGCTCAGTTCGTTCGCCAACGCCGGATCGCTTTCCGTCGCGGAAAGCAGACGTATGCTCTGATTCATCTCGACAGCTCTAGCCGTTCGGCTGGCGCCCGAACTGTGGCAGCGAATCCGTGATCTCAAACCACGGAGCTTTGAACTCGACGAAGATGTGACCCCACGGCCGGATGCCGGGATCCTCATCGAGCGTACCTGCGGGAATTCCAACCCACTCGCCAAAATTCAGAGGAACCGGTCCGCCGCACCTGCCGCAGAAAGCTCGACGGTATCCTGGCGGTGTCTCGCGAACCGGCAACTCGAAGACCTTCACCAACTCGGCGCCACGTACAAATCGAAAATCCACCGGACGGCAAATCATCCACGTGGCGAACGCCGAGCCCGACGACTTCCTGCATCGTGAACAGTGATCGAATCCAAACCGCACAGGGCGTCCTGTGATTTCGTACTGAACTCCTCCACACAAACAACTTCCCTTCATACGCGTTTCTTCCTCCACGACTCGTCTCTTCAGTCAAGCCAGAGATTTGTAGAAGTTCACGATGTTTCCATCCGGATCGCGGAACCAGACCGATCGGCGCCGCCAGGACTGTGTTGTCGGTTCCTTCACGAACTGAACGCCCAGAGACTTGAGCCGCTCGAACTCGCGATCAACGTCCTCTACCTCGAACTCGATCGTGTAACTCCCGTGGCCGGCACCCCTCATTGAACCGGGTGCCATTTTTTCCATTCCTTCATCACTGAAGATCGAAAGCGTACCGCGCGAGGTTGTGAGCCAAGCAAACGTCGTCGCCCTCGAATTTCATCTGCAGAATAGCTTCGTAAAAGCGGCGAGCACCCTGCAGGTCGCGGCTGACCATACAAACCCCGTTGAAGGTTTTCATCAACGTAAGAGCTTCCCGCGTCGCTGGTTACCACCTCAGTTTCTTCAGGCCAGCAGGAGTGTCGCGGAATCCGCACCCTCGATAAAACTCCAGAAGATGTGGCTCGAAATCGACGTGCAGCCATTCGGCGCCACGATTGCGCGCGAGGTCCTCCGCGCTTCGAACGAGCTCGCTACCAACACCGGTGTGTTGATACGAGCGCCGGACAGTGGTGTCGAGAATAAACGCGTGTTTGTCTCCATCCCAAGCGACCTTGACGAAGCCCACGAGTTCTTCGCCATCCCAGCAAGCGACATAGCCACGGCTTCGGCTCAAGATCTTCCCGAAAGTACGCGGCTCGTAACCGTCCCACGCGTCGGCGAACTGATTCTGTAGCTCCTGATCGGTGAGCGGTGGATCGGCCTTGTAAACCAGATTTGCCATAGCGTCGGCGGCACCCCTATACGCGGCGATCGTCAACTGAGCGCAAGAACGCGCGAATCGTCCGAATGTACAAGTCGGGTTCTTCCAGATGTGGCATGTGGCCGCTTTGCTCAAAAACCGCGACTTTCGATTCCGTAATCATTTCGGCGTACCAAGCCGTTGTCGCTGGAGTCGCCTCATCGTACCGCCCACAGGTTAGCAAGGTTGGAGCGCCGATTTCGCGAAGCCGAGGAGTCAGATCGCAATCCCTCAGATTTCCCGTGGGGAAGAAGTGGTTTTCTCCCCACATCGTCACTCCAACCTCTTTGCCATAACCAATTGATGACTTGGCTATCAACTCGGTCGGCAGGTCGAGCCGACACCAATTGCGTCTGTTGTGTTCCTTGATTGCCGATTGATACTCGGTCGACTCTGGAGCGCCTTCGAGTTCGCGCATTCTGATCGCCGTCTGCGATCGGTCCGGAAGCTCACTCAGCAATTGTGCCTCGTCTTTTGTCCAGCGAGGATAAGAAAGGCATGGTCCTGCCAGAATCAAGCTTTTGACCCCGCCTGGATTTTCCAGCGCATAGTTCGCGGCGATCGTGCTGCCCCATGAATGTCCGAACAGGTGCAATCGCTCGCCGAGCCACAAGGCCCTGATTAGATCCGAGAGTTCGCGAGTGAACCTGGCCAGCGTCCACAGCGAGGGATCGTTCGGACGCTCCGACCGACCCGATCCAAGTTGGTCGTAGACCAAGATCGGGCGCTCATCCCCGAGCACACAGAGTGGCTCTAAGTAGTCGTGAGTGCCTCCGGGTCCACCGTGCACGACCACCAGAGGGCACCCCTTTGTGGCGCCGGTCTTCCGATACCAGATTCGACCGCCCGTGACTTTGGCCAATTCGTCCATGTCACTTCCACCAGCCTGCCGCAGATCGCGGTGACCAACCTGAACGATATGAAGTCCGTGGTTCGTCTGCAACTGGCATTCGATTTGCTGTATCGAGCACGAATTCGGAAAGCGTGCGCTAGCTCTCCGACGTGAGGCTTCAGCATGGAGAGCAGCGTCCACCAAGGGCACGGTGGGAATGGGACGAGCGATACGCTGATCCGTTCTTGGCAAGCGCAAATGGCAGATCAGCCGCTGCGGCAGATCGCAGTCCATCGTCAAGTAGACTTCGATTGTCGATTAGCGCGCTAGCTACCGATGATCGGAATCTCCAGCGAGGACCATTATGGCGCGGTCAATCCGTCGCAATTCCGGCAGCAGATCAACGTCGGTATCGGCAATGACACGTTCAAAGAGAAAAAGAAGGTATACGCTAAGAGTCCATTCGGACTTGCTCGGCGGATCGCCAAATTCGAGAAGTGGGGACCCGACGAGATCGAAATATTTCAAGCGGAGCTCGCCGATGATGCGCCGAAGGTATGGCCTATATGAGCGCAGAAGTGCCAAGATTGCGTTGAACTGGGCTCTCGCTTGTCCCGCGCCTATGACTTTTCGCGGAGCATCGTGTGCAAAGCTGAGTTGAAGCGCAACGAGTCGTGGTGCGCGCTTCGGGGGAAAGGAGAAGTTTATGGGGAAGCTCGACGGGAAAGTTGCGGCAATCACGGGCGCGGGTGGCGGAATCGGGCGCGCGCTCGCCAAGGCCATGGCTGCGCAGGGAGCCGCGATCGTCGCCAACGACCTCGGTACGACACTGGCGGGAGATCGAGCGTCGACCTCGCCCGCCAACGACGTGGTCGCCGAGATCAAAGCAGCCGGTGGGAAGGCTGCACCCAACCTGATGGACATCTCGACGATGGAGGGTGGTAAGGGACTCGTCAATCAGGCGGTGAAGGAATTCGGCAAACTCGACATCCTGGTAAACCTCGCCGGCGTCATCCGCGATCGGATGATCTTCAACATGGAAGAAGAAGATTGGGATCGTGTGCTTGACAGCCATCTCAAGGGCACCTTTTGCACCAGCCGCTTTGCGTCCGCGCACATGCGCGAGCGCCGCTACGGCCGGATCATCAACTTTTCCTCGAATGCCGCGTTGGGCAGTCCGGGTCAGCCCAGTTATGCGGCAGCTAAAGCAGGAATCCTGGGTCTTACTTTCAGCACGGCTCAGGGCCTGCGCCGCTATGGAATCACCTGCAATGCGATTTTTCCCGTGGCGGCAACGCGAATGACCGATACCATCCACCAGGAAGCATTTCGGATTGCGCCCAGCGGCGAGGCGCAGGGCACACCGTTCGATCCGGCCAATGTCGCGCCGATCGTTATTTTTCTCGCCAGTGACGATGCGGCCGAGATAAGCGGCCAGGTGTTCGGCTCGGCCGGCTACACCGTGACGCGCTACCGGCACATGAGCCCGGAGAGAACCCTCCATAACAAAGAACGGTGGGAGCTGGACGACTTGTTTGAAGCGATGAAGCGAACGCTGGCGCGTGACCTGCAAAAACCGCGAATGTTCTAGCAAGGACCGCTTCGACGATCTTTATGACTTGAGGGAGACTAAACGTATGAAAACTGCGAAGGGGCACCGGCTCGATTCTCGACGGAGAGAACAAGCATAAAATGCGCTGCCGAGGGCCGAATCTAAGCCTCTCCGGTGCCCTCAGGTCGAAGACAATTCGCCAACAAGCGCGGTACTTTCGATATTTCCGCAGAGAACCGGAAAATCGCGGACTGAATGGCGGAGCGCAGTCGCCCTGAGATCGAAGAAAGTTCGCGAGCAAGCGCCGTATTTTCGATATTTCCGGAGAGAACGCGAAGATCGCGGACTGAGTGGCGGATGGCGCAGTCCTGTGCGAACTCGTATCAGGTAAAGAGTTCTGGCATTTATGGCAGCCACAAACCCCATCTTGGCAAAAACCGCCGAGACGCAATCCCATACACCCGCTATAGCTCGCCTAAGATTCTAATAGCTTTCAGTCAGATCATGTCTCTTACAGCCATCGGTGTTTGGGATCTTAATGATTTCGCTAATGATTTCGATTCTCCACCACCCTTCCCCTTTGCAAAACCTCAGCACCTTTCCAGTCGCGCCCCCCAAGGATCAAGGCGGAAGAGCAAACGACTGCAAAGCCACTTCATTTGCGGAAGCTTCAAAAACACTCGCGCGGGATACAGACCTAAGTTAGAGGTTTGGTGGGCTCTGGTTTGCCTCATCGTGGCAGCACTCCAACCGCCCAACATCCGGACGGTCAACTCTATATTGGAGCCAGCGCAGGTAGCGCCGCCGGTTCCGGCAACAACCTTTTTAGAGATTCGGGCCAGCTATGTCGGCCAACTATTACTCGGTTTCGATGCTACGCCGTCTTCCCCTTGGCCAGATTTCAGCGAGACTCTTGCGATGTGGACAGCTATGCGGATGTCTTTAGAATTCAAAGGATGTGAGCTTGCACTCATTGTAAAAGTTCAATTGTGGGTCGGAACTATGGACGGTCACCTACCTAATCGCGCGGAAGGATTGCTGCATTGATTCAACCGATCATACTACGGTTTGCTCCGCTGTATGTTGCCGCGAACGATATCGTAGCTCTCTTCTTGCCCACGTTCGTCGGAGCGTGTAGATCCTAATAAGAAGACATGACCTTCTGAATAACAGAGGTGACCAGAAGAACTGGAACCCCGATCGGGACGCGAGCGCGTCAAGGTTGGGGTTTCTGCTTTTGGGAGTTAAAGCATGAAGGAGCGAAGAAGTTACTACAACGGTCGTTCGACAAAGCGTCAAGGACGAATACGCGTGTGTAACACCGAGATCGCTCGCCACCGTTGTCCTATCTCTAGCTCGAAGGGGTTAGCAAGAAGAATCCGGGTAGAGGCCAACCAAACACTTCATACCTATTCGGTCCCTTCCTCGTCATACCCAAATCATATGCGATTTTGTCCATGCGCCAAACTAGGAGAACACTTCGCTTGTGAACCAATCAACTGACAGGTCATTGCACCAGCGATTCTCGGATCAAATGTCCGACAGCGAGGAAAGAACACCAAAACACGCCCAACAGGAGGTACGCAATTACTATGGCTCGCCCCGACAAGTTGACTCCTGAAGTTGCCCAACGGATCGTCGATGCCATCAGAGTGGGCGCCACCGTCGAGCTCGCGGCAGCCGCTGCCGGCGTCGGAATACGCACGCTTTACCGCTGGAAGAAGCGCGGAGAGACAAGCACAAGCGGAAAGTACTGGGAGTTCTGGGAGCGTGTAAAAAAGGCAGCAGCTGAGGAAGAACTCGGTGGAGTTGCGGAGATCCTCCTCGCATCGAGGCCAAAGCTAATCGAACGGGAGACGGTCACGAAGCCTGACGGCACAACGGTCACGACCGAGAAGTCCGATCGCGGCGATTGGCATGCGCGCGCCTGGGTAATGGAGCGACGCCACCGCCAGCGTTGGGGGCGCCACGTTAGTGTTGATCTTGACGCAAGCACTCTAGGGTTCGCGGCGGTTGACCCTCATGAACAACGCCGCGCACGCATCGAAGGGCTGAAACGTTTGACGCATGAGCAACGAGACCAGTTGCGCCACTTCCTCAAGATCGCGCGCGGCGAAGCTCCCGCTGAGGGGCAGGACCCAGGCAAGACCGGGTGAGCTTTTGTGACTCGTGCCGCCAGTTTGGCTCAGAGGGACGGCATCGATTCACGCGCGCGCACGTTTGCGCCGACGAGACTCGCGGAAATCTCCGGATCAAAGGTCCGACTGCGGGAAAAAACCAAGATTCGACCGAAGGGAGGTACGCAATATCATGGCTCGGCCAGACAATCTGACACCTGAACGCGCGAAACGCTTCGTGGATGCTATTAGAGTGGGCGCACCGATCGAGCTCGCAGCTGCGGCCGCCGGCATCTCAATGCGCACGTATTACCGTTGGAAGGAGCGCGGAGAGACGAACACCAGCGGAAAGTACTGGCAGTGGTGGCAGGACGTAAAGAAAGCAGCAGCTGACGAAGAACTCGCGGGACTTGCGGAAATCTACCAAGCCTCGAGACGACAGGTGATCGCGCGAGAGACTAAGACGGTCACGAATTCGGATGGCAAGACGGTCACAACCGTCAATGAGACATTCACTCCCGGCGAGTGGCAAGCTCGATCTTGGCTGATGGAGCGCCGCCACCGGCAGCGTTGGGGACGCCAAGCGAAAACTGATTTTGACTCCGAAACCTCCGGCTCGGCAGCAGTCGACGCGCAGGAACAAAAGCGCGCGCGCATCGAACAGCTCAAACGCTTGACGCCTGAGCAGCTAGAACAGTGGGATCGTTTGCAGGACATAGTAGACGGCGAAGCTCCGTCTGAGCAGAAGGTCCAAGGCAAAAAACCGCGAGAGCGCTGAAGGGTCTTGCAACAATCGCCTACTCCTGTTCGGCGCCAACACCATCAACACAGATGTCCCAAGCTGTGCAGTCCAGACTATCGTCTCCGTTGGGCGCCCTTTTGTCGACGTTTGCAGTGACGCGGCGGTCACAATGTCAGTGTGCATATAGCCCGATCGGGTTTGTGCGGGTCCATGCTCAATGAACCGGCAACGCCATTTCGGAATTGTTTTCCAGGGATCACGTTTAATCGGGATTGTCGGGATAGGCCGTTCAAAGGTTGGGGGAGGAGGAAAACGGTGGCGAAACGATGTGTGGAAGGCCTTGTGGCAGTTGACGTTCGGGAGTGGCATCGCAGGGGATTGATGGAACCGGGCCGGATGGTTAGCCGGCATTGGCAGAGAGACGGGGAGGAGATCCTCTGCAGCATGATTGAAATGGACTCGAATCGGGTTGTGCTTAGGCAGGAGTATCCAGAACCGCAAGACTGGACGGAGCGAATCGAGCAGCCCATCGGACTAACTTCTTCTCCCTGCAACTATGGCGGTATGCGACCGTGGTTCCGCTGTCCGGGCGTATCCTGCGGCCGCCGGGTCGCTATCCTCTACAGAGCCGAACGGTACTTTGTTTGCCGCAAGTGCCTTGGATTGTGCTACAGCAGCCAAGGGACAAATCTGACCAATCGGCGCCTGAAAGCGTGGAAACGAGTTCCGAAAAAGCGGCGGATATTTAAGAAATATGTTGACGGTCGCTACGAGTACTTTGAAGTTCTGCCGAAAGTGGACGAGCTGTCGAAATCGCGCACAAAATTGAACTTGGTTCCGGGTGGCGAGATCGAGGTTTGGACGCAGTCCTGGGTCGATTCGATCAGCAGCGAAAGATTTGCTCGTTACGAGCCGACGCCCGACGCGCCTGCAATACGCACAGAGCTGAAGGCGGAAGCGAGCGACTCTTTGGCAGATAAATTCAGAAGTGAACAGCCGGAACTGTGGCTAAATTACATGCTTGAGCGAATGAGAGCGAAGCGTCGAGAGCAGGAGCGTTCCGAAGCGGTGACCTGAGCCTATGGCAATAAAGCAAGTCGAAGAGTTGAGACCTCACGTAGACCCTCGAAAAAGCTCACTCTTGATGGCTTGTCTCAACCCCCGGATTCAAATTCTCTGAAGACCTCGGGAACAACGCTGACATGCTCGACCATTTCGGTCTTGATTCCGAGCTTAAGATCTTTCAGCAGCTCGCACGTCTGTTCCCCATCGATCAGTTCGATCTGCGGCGCGCCATCTCGAGTCGCTTCCCGCTTTGCCTCGGGCGTGAACCGGCCGGTAGTGATGAAGAGTCCCTTGTCGGTTCGACCCACCATCGCACCCCGAAAATCGCGAATCGCGCCAGCGCTCACACTGTCCTTGTATCGCTTACATTGGAAGAACACCTGGAACGAGAGCAGATTGACGCGCAGCACCCCGATCCCGTCGATTCCGCCATCTCCGGACTTGCCTTTGACCACCACTTTTATGAACCCCGATTCGCGCAAGATACGCTGAGCCAGTCGCTCAAAAGCGTCCGGCGCCATATTCTGCAGGATCGCCAATAACTCATCTTGCCAACGCTGAGCGGGCTGCTCTTCTTCCAATCGCTCAGGGGCCGATTGCTCTGAGCCGTTACGCGGTTTTCGATCCATTACGCGAACCTGAGCAACGATCTTCTTGACGTCCGCCTCGGTCAGAACCTGCCCGGCAGTGGTAATGCTCCACACGCCGCGCTCGCTGTTCTGAATGGCCCCGACTTTGCGCAGATAGGTCCGCGCCCAGAGCATGCGGTAGTCGACCTCGGTCCTGGGACCGTCGCCGTGTGGCAGGTTTTGAACCTCCTCAGGAATCGCCATCAGCTGCGCCACCCGCGTCAGCAGTTCCTGATTGGAAGCGGAGCCGCCCGTCTCCTTCAGCGCCTGCAGCGTCGGCCACATCATCTCGTCGAAGGTCGGGACCTTGGGAGGTGTCGTCATTTTGGAGCTTTTGGCAGGCGTCATCTGGAAAAGGCGGAACTGAGCGGGAGTCCGGCAGGCATCATCGGTACGATACGTACGGAATTCCGAACGCAGCGTCAAGCTCATTCTGCTACCCGCCGTTGCAATGAATGTGGCGGCTCAGTTCAGAAAACGCTTGCGGAAATTGATCCAGGAAAAGTACCGGTCGTTGGACCAGTTCTACCTGGAGACGGACTTCTCCAAGGGGCATCTCTCGGAAATCCTGCGCGGCAAAGGCAGCCCGTCCGTGGACACGTTGATCAAGCTGGCAAAATCACTCGATCTGGAGGTTAGCGATTTCTTCGTGTTTCCAGAGAGAAGCGATCGCGACCGGGTCGTCGAACTCTTGCGTTCGGCATCACCTCAGAAGATCCGACGAGCGCTGGAGGAGCTCTCGAAGGAGTAAAAATAACGCGCAATGCGACGACGATATTCGGGATAGCCGCTCGTCCCTCCGCTAAGTGGAACATCACCTGTCGTTTCCCGTATCTCCTCACTGTGGCGTCGGCGCAGGCAAGAAGAGTTCTTCCCAGTCACACGCGGCGATAAGTAACGATTCGCGTTGCTGCACCGGCTGTGTTCCCAACCAGATTCAATACCTTGCCCACAGGCTCCTTTGCCGGGGCTGACACACACCGCTCTTGTCTGCGCTAGATGCCAGTCGCTTTCCGGTCCGCTTCAACCGGCTGTTCAGCGTGAGGGTGCGCGAAACGATGGGTCTCGACGTTCGAATCCGCCCCCTCTCCGCCACACAACACAACACGTTCAAGCGGGGGAATTAGAAACTAAACTTGCAAATCTCCAATTCGCTACGATTTCTCTCCGTTTAGAACTGCCGCTGGCGGTCTATCGGACTTCACCTTCAGCGACCGGAAGTTGTCGGTTGTGCGCCGACCTGCTACGTACTCGCTGAATCTTGTTGAATACCAATTGATTGCGGGTCCTAAGGAAGGATTATCAATGCAGATCATCTCCGCGCTTGCGTGGCCGGTTGTGGTGTTGGTCGCGATAGGTGCAGCGTTGGCTATCGTGCGCTGGCTTCGTAGTGCGATCGCGCAGGCTGTGACCGAACGACCTGTAAAGTTGGGGGTTGCCGTAGGTAAGATGCGCGCGACCGCTGAGACGCGAGGTCGCGATAAGCTCGCCGAATACGGAAAACTGATCGAGGAGAAACCTTCGGAACCGAAAGTGTCGAAGCGGGTTGACGCGGAGTTATTCGTACTTCGTGACGAGCACGGCCGTGAGCGCGCCAAGTTCGGCGTGACGGATACCGACGCTACTTCTCTCACACTCTACGACGCCCGCGGAAAAGAGCGCATATCGATCTTCGTGCTTGCGGACGGTTCTTCAACGGTGGCGCTCTATGACGATAAAAGAGTCAGAACGATGCTTTCGCGAGGGGAGACGGCTGGCGTGGACGGCCTGACTATTCTGGGCCCTGACCACAAGAATGGAATATACCTTCTGGTTAGCGCCGAAGGAGATCCGAGCTTCGACATCATCGACCAGCGTGGCTTGTCCATTTTGGGGGTGTGATGCTTAGCCTCTTCAAACCCGAGCGCGAGCCGCTTCTGCGGCGTTGTCGGTCGTGCGGCTGGAACCAGTAACATACAATGCCAATTGCCGACGCGATTGAGGATGAAGTAAGAGGACGTAACATGAGACTTATACAGTGGGGTTTGATGATCGCAGTACTCTGTCTTTGCGGCTGTTCGTCCGCCACGCCCGCTTCAACAGTGACCAGCCAAGCCGCTTTTGATCTCAGTTGTCCGGCAGAACAGATTCAAATTCAACAACTGGCAACATACAACTACGGCGTGCTCGGCTGTGGGCGAAAAGCGAGCTATGTTGCGAATTGCACTCCCTTCGGAAGCTGTATAGCGGTGAAGCAGACCAACTGAATTGTCGTTTGATTTTAGCATCTTCACGATGCAGACTTTCTCTCATTTTGTCGGTCGGTCGCCTGTTTGCTAACTCAAAGTCGGTTACAACCAAAGATGGAGTGGGCACAGATCTCTCAGGCTCAACAGCCGCTCTCGATGTCGTAAGTAGATCAGAGCTACGATCTGGATCCGAACCACATATGCATTCCTGAGATTTCTGAAGCCGTCAACGTTGAACAGGACGTCATCGAGACAATCGAGCCGGACAGCACAACTTTGTCTTCCTTCTAGATCAAAGATAGTAAGGAAGTCGTGATAATTCGTGACGTTTTTGCGTTCACATTGATCAGTTGGACGCTGATTTACACGGTGCCTCCTAGCAAGTCAGACCGCGATGGTCTGGGTCTCGCAGCGAGGAATGAAAGGCGGGTATGCGAGTGAAGCCGCGTGTAAGAGTGCAGCGCAAGACGCGGAAACGGAATGGCTGAAGGAAGGCGACGACGTGACCAAGCTAGGACGTGACCACCCTTAGTGGGATTGCGCACCAATGCAGAGTTTTGGGACTCAAGGCGGGCCAGATCAATGCTGAGGAACTGTTGGCAAAGTTGGCTGCTGGAAGCCCGCCAGCCGAACGTTGGTCTTTTGCGGATATTTAGCCAGATACAGAAAATTTGGGTCGTTGCGACAATCGCTCTTGCGGCGGTAGCGGCGTTCGCGGGTCCGGGCTACGCACAGAAAAGGGAGTTACTTGCAACGGAAAACAGGCCGGAGGACTTCGTCGACCTCAAATCCGTCGCGCCATCGATTGTTGTAGACATCCGTTACGCCGGTCCGCACAACTTCGTGGGTCGGCCAATTCCTGGCTATGACGCGGACAAATGCCTGGTTACTCGACGCGCGGCCGAAGCAGTCGCCAGCGTGCAACAAAAACTATCTGCGTTCGGACTCTCGCTTCTGGTTTATGATTGTTATCGTCCACAGAGAGGGGTCGACTACTTTGTGAAGTGGGCTGCAGGTTCTTCTGATAACTCCATGAAACGCGAGTTCTACCCACATGTGAAGAAAGACGACCTTTTCAAGGACGGCTATATCGCTTCGCCGTCAAGCCATAGCCGGGGCAGTACCGTGGATCTGACGATAGTTCCGTTGCTGCGGTCCAACATCGAGGTCTACGCTCCGGGTGACGAACTGACGGCGTGCGACGAACAGGCCCTATCGCGCTTTCGAGATGGTTCGCTTGACATGGGAACGGCTTACGATTGCTTCGATCGGAGGGCGCACTTGATGGCTTCAGGGCTCACGAGCCAGCAACGAGCGAATCGGATGTTGCTGGCGACTCTCATGGGACAGGCGGGATTTGCTGGATACGGCAATGAATGGTGGCACTTCACGCTGCGCAATGAGCCATATCCGAATACTTACTTCGATTTCCCAATACGATAGCCGTCGCGGGAGGGAGAACGACGTCCTCGACAGAGCCGATTACGCGGCGCTAAGCATCATGCGCTCGCAGGTTGAGAGGCGCCGGCTGGGTTCGCCCCCCTTTCCAGCCGTCCTGATCTCCGAATAGGGGTTCGGACTGCGCTCTAGCGATCGAAGCGACTCAGTATGAGATCGGTAGGCGCGATTCGGGTACGCATGCGGCGGGCGAGAGTCGTGCCGATCAAAGTAAGCGTGCGCGAAACGAAGAGTCTCGACGGTTCGAGTCCGTCCGCCAGTCAGTCCGCGATTCTCGCGTTCAATGTTGAGAAAGATAAAATGGTGCGCATATCCGCGCATTGAAGTTCTTTCGTGTTGATGGAGCGGTGGGTAGGCATTTTGCAGAGCTAGGTTGCTTTGGTCGAAGCTCGCGGGCCGTCATGACGAGTTGCGATGTGATCTTGCGAGTCCCACCCACCGCCAAGCGCTCGGAATACGCCCACGGCAGCTCTAGCAGCGTCCGCTCGGTTAGCGTCGAGTTCATCCTGCGCAACTAACAGCTGGCGGTTTGCATCGAGGACATCGGTGAGCGTGATTGATCCGGCACGATATGCCTGTTTCGCGAGATCGCGGGCTTTGACAAGCGCCTGCACCTCGTCCTGCAACTCGATCATGTTAGCTTCAGTTTGAGCGAGCCCAGACAGAGCGTTCTCGACATCTTCGGCAGCTCGTAGGACGGTGTTGCGATAAACCGCCAGCGCTTCGGCGTCGGAGCCGCGAGCTTTTGCGACCTCAGCAGCGACCTTTCCGAAGTCGAACAGTCGCCAACGCAAGGCGCCTCCACCTAGTGGCTGAAACGCTCCGGCCGTCAGCAGATATTCGGCGTTCAAGCTGTCGAACCCCAGTGCTCCGGCCAGAGAAATTTTGGGGTAGTATTCGGAGATCGCTGCGCCTATCCGCTCATTGGTAGCAGCAAGGTGTCGTTCGGCAGCAATGATATCCGGGCGCCGACGAAGCATATCGGTTGGCTGCGGGTCGCCAGGGATCGCCGGAATAGATGGGATCTCGCGCGCTGCAGCGAGTTGACGCGCATAACTCCCTGGCTGCACAGCCATCAAGACGTCTAGGCGATTCAGCTGCTGCTCCAGAGCAAAGCGGAGCGGAGGGAGGGTCGCTCGCGCTTGCTTCAAAAGTGCCTCGGCCTGAGCGATCTCCCGCTCGCTGGCGGCGCCGGCCTGGTAGCGGTCGCGCACCAGTTGAACGAGACGCTCGTCTGTCGAGATCTGGCTTTCCGCGACGACGATTCGGGCCTGATACCCGCGGATCTGGAAATAGGCGTCGGCCGTCTCGGCGACGACGGTCACCCTCGTGCCCGCCTGATCAGCCTCAGCGGCTTGTGCTTCGTCACGTGATGCCTCGGCTGCTCGGCGGAGCCCCCCAAAGAGGTCAATCTCCCAACTTGCCGCGGGACCGACCACATATTCCTGTGGGTTACGCACAAAGGTGGGCAAACCGCCAGCGATCGTTCCCAGTAGTCCTCTAAGGCTTTGGTGCTCGAAAGTTGCCGAGCCGGCGAGATCGGCTGTCGGCATAAGCTGAGCGCCCGCCCCCCGAGCCGCCGCCCGAGCTTGGTACACTCGAGCTAGGGCCGCGGCAAGGTCTAGATTCTGATCCAACGCGCGCTGCACCAACGTCACCAACACGGGGTCGTTGAAGCCGACCCACCACCTATCAAGCGGTGTCGTCGATGGAGACTTGGACCCCGAGAAATCGGCGAGGTTGTGAAATGGAACCAGCTCAGAGCTGGGAGGAGTATAATTTGGACCAACTGCACAAGCCGCCAAAGTCGTGCTGACCAATAGACTGGTGATGATCGTCTTCGAGATTACGCGACGAATATTAGTGCGACGGATATAACTCATTGCGGCCTCTTGCTGCCGACCTTGCGAATAAAGGTGTAGAAAGCAGGCGTGAAGAGAAGGCCGAAAGCGGTGACTCCGATCATTCCGAAGAGCACGGCGGTGCCGAGAGATTGGCGCATCTCGGCGCCCGCGCCGCTGGCCACGGCGAGCGGGAACACGCCGAGAATGAAGGCAAAGGAGGTCATCAGGATCGGGCGGAGACGGATGCGGGCGGCGGCGGTTGCGGCTTCCTCAGGCTCGTCGCCTTCGTGATCCTGTCGCTGCCGCGCGAACTCCACGATCAGGATCGCGTTTTTCGCAGCCAGCCCCACCAGCACAACGAAACCGATCTGGGCGAGGATATCGATTGGCATTCCTCTGAAGTCGAGGCCTGTGGCCGAGGCCAACAGGCACATCGGTAGAATCAGCACGATCGCCAATGGCAGCTTCCAGCTTTCGTACTGCGCCGCCAGCACGAGGAAGACGAAGAGCGCAGAGGCCGCGAAGATCGCGATGGCCGGGATGCCCTGCTGTTCCTGCTGATGGGACAGCTCGGTCCATTCGATGGTGAAGCCTGGCGGCAGCACCTCCTTGGCAAGCGCCTCCATGCGCGCCATTGCCGTGCCCGATGCGACCGCGGGCGCGGCAGCGCCTAATACGTCGGCCGCGGGGTAGAGGTTGTAGCGGGGTATGCGATATGGAGCTGTTTCGTCATGGAAGCTGGCGACCGAACCGATCGGTACCATCTCGCCCCTGGCGTTACGGACCTTGAGGCGCGCAATCTGGTCCGGAGTCTGCCGAAAGGCTTCATCGCCCTCGGCGAGAACCTGGAACGTGCGGCCCAGATAGTTGAAGTCGTTCACGTACTGCGAGCCGAGATAAAGCTGCAGGGTGGAGAAGACGTCCGTCGGCGTTAGCCCGAGCTTCTCGACCTTCTCGCGGTCGATGTCGGCGTAAAGCGACGGCGAACCGGCATTGTAGAGGGTGAAGACACCGGCAAGGGCCGGGTCCCTGTTAGCCGCGGCAACCAGTGTATCGGTCGCATCGGCGAGAGCTTGAGGCCCAAGATTGTTGCGATCCTCGACCATCAGCTTGAATCCACCGGCCGAACCCAGCCCCTGGACCGCGGGTGGGTTGATCACGAGGACGAAGGCATCCTTGATAACCGCCAAGCGCTGACGCACGGCGACGAGCATGGTCGCCGCATTCACCCCGGGAATGTGCTTGCCGTAAAGCGAGGGCAGGCCGAGGAAAATTGTCGCTGCGTTTGGTGCAACGGTGCCGGTCGTCACATCGAACCCTGTCACCGGGGAGGTGTGCTCGATGCCTGGCGTCTTCAGGATGATGTCATTCACTTCCCGGACCACGGCATCGGTCCGAGCGAGACTTGCGCCGGCCGGCAGCTGAATGACGGTGACGAGGTAGCCAATGTCCTGGTCGGGAATGAAGCCGGAGGGCATCCGGGCTAGCTGGAAGCCCGTGAGCGAGATAAGTCCGACATAGACGACAAGGATGAGGGCAGTCGCCCGCACAAAGCGGGCTGTCATCCTGGCGTATCTGGTAGACATCCACTCGAAACCGTCGTTGAAGCGAGAGAACGCTCTCCGCACGAACCGGTTCAGTCCCTGCGGTTCCGCATGGCGGTTGTGCGGCCTCAGAAGAACCGCGGCGAGGGCGGGACTCAAGGTGAGCGAAACAAAGCAAGAAATCACAGTCGAAGCAGCGATGGTGGTCGCGAATTGCTTGAAGAACAGACCCGAGATGCCAGAGATAAAGGCCGAGGGCACGAACACAGCGCAGAGGGTCAGCGCGATGGCGATGAGCGCGGTGGATACTTCGCTCATTGTCTGATGCGTCGCCTCGCGCGACGACATGCCATTGGCCATACTGCGCTCGACGTTCTCGACCACGACGATGGCATCGTCGACCACGATGCCCACCGCCAACACCAAGCCAAACAATGACAGGTTGTTGATCGAGATACCGAGTAGGGCGAGGATCGAAAAGGAGCCGACCAGCGAAACTGGGATCGCGATCACCGGAATGATCGTCGCCCGCCAGCTTTGCAGAAAGAGATACACGACGCCGACCACTAGGAAGATCGCGATGACGATCGTCTTCAGCACCTCATGAATGGACTGGCTGACGAACGTCGTCGGATCATAGATGTTTATGTAATCGATGCCCGGCGGAAAGTTCTTCTTGAGCTCGGCCAACGTATTCCAGACTTCGTGCTCCACCTGGACGACATCAGCGCCCGGCGTGGCGATGACCCAGAAGGGAGCGGAATCATACCGGTCCGCATACCCCTTGGAGGCGTAGTCCAAGGAGCCCAGCTCGACGTGGCCGATGTCGCGGATACGGGTGACACGAGCCTGGGAATCCGACTTTACGATGATGTCGCCAAACTGTTCGGGCGTGGTGAGACGTCCAAGTGCGCGGACATTCATTTGATAAGCATTGCTAGAGTCGTTGAACACAGGCGGCTGATTGAGGGCACCAGCCGAGACTTGAGTGTTCTGAGCACGCAGTACGTTCAGAATATCGCTGGCGCTGATATCACTCGCAGCGGCCTTGTCCGGATCGATCCAGATCCGCATCGCGTATTGCCGCTCTCCCAAAATCCAGAAATCCGAGACGCCGGGCAGGCGCGCGATTTCGTCTCTCACGTGGAGAATGAAATAGTTGGAGATGTACTCCGCGCTGCGCGATCCATCAGGCGAATATGGATGAATGCCCAGCAGCAGGGCCGGGATTGTCTTCTTGACCTGCACCCCTTGGAGCTGGACTTCCTGCGGCAGCCGGGACAGCGTGTCTTGCACCCGGTTGTGCGTGAGCATCAATGCCGTGTTGATGTTGGTGCCTATCTTGAAAATCACCGTGATGCTGAGCTGGCCATTACCTGTCGACTGGCTGCTGATGTAGTCCATGTTCTCGACGCCGTTGATGGCCTGCTCGAGCGGCGTCGCGACGGTGCGCGCGACGACTTCGGCCGAAGCGCCTGGGTAGGAGGCCGTGATCTGGACGGTCGGCGGGACGATGTTCGGATACTGAGCTACCGGCAGGAATGCTGCCGCAGCAAGTCCGAACACCATGATGAAGATACTGACGACCGCGGCGAACCGCGGGTGGTCAATGAAGAAATGCGAAAGTTTCATGATCCAACTGAACCCCGGTTCGGATTGGGTGTGAGTTCGAGTGGTTCCGCGTGCGGTGATACCGCAGCGCCTGGCCGAGCTGTCGGGATGCCGCGGACGATCACGCGGTCGGACGAGGTTAGGCCGGAGCGAATGACCCGGAGGCCGTCGCGCAAGTCGCCGATCTGGACCATCTTAGGAGTGACCATGTTGTTTGACGCGACGGTCAGAACGATGTGGTCAGACTGGTCCGGCAGCACGGAGGCGTCCGGCACGAGCAGGGTGAGCGCCGGCGGAACCACTTCCACACGGACGCGGGCGAACCCGCCAGGCGTCAGGAGGCCGTCGGCATCCGGGACGGTAGCGCGGGCATGGATCGTGCCGCTAGTGCGATCGAGGGTGTTGTCGATGAAGTCGAGCGTGCCCTCATGAGTGAAGTGGTTCTCGTCGGCGAGCGCAATCTGCACCTTTTCGGCGAGCGGCCCTCTATGCTTCTGGCGATCGCGCAGGAACGTCATGTAATCGGCCTCGCTCATGTCGAAGTTTAGGTAAACGGATCCCGTCGAGACGAGCGTGGCGAGCAGGGTGGTGGGGCTGCTGCCCGCCCGGCTGCCCGAGATCAGATTACCGACGGAGACTTCATGGGTTCCGATGCGGCCCGTGAAGGGCGCGGCGATGCGGGTGTGGTCGAGGTCGAACCGGGCGTCGCGCACGGCTGCCAGGGCATCGTCGACGGCCGCCTGAGCGGCGCGCTGCTCGGCGACCTTTTGGTCAGCGTTCTCGACAGTGCCGGCGCCCGTCTTCTTCAGGGATTCTGCACGCGTCAACTCGCGGTTCGCGAGACCGAGACGCGCGCGGGCGCTTTCGACCTGAGCCGTGGCCTCGCTGAATTTGATCTGATACGGGGTCGGATCGATCAGGAAAAGCAGATCACCCTTGTGTACGATATCGCCGTCCTTGAAGCCGATCCGGGTTAGGGTCCCGCCGACTTGAGCGCGCAGGTCGACTTGCTGCACGGCCGAAAATTGGCCCAGAAATTCGATTCGATCGTCGACCTCACGCTGGATCGGAACGCTGACGCCGACACTCGGTGGCGCCGCGGCCGCGGCCTGGTCGACGGATGGCGCCAAGACGTGTGATGCCGCAATGACAACGGCAGCGGCGGCCAACGCCACCCCAGAGGCAACCAAAACCTTGACCCGCAGCTTGCTTGAGCGCTCGATGGCTAGTGGCCCGGCCTCGGGGTGAGTGACTTCGTTTTTCATTGTTGCCCTCGCTTGATCATCGGTCAGGCGAGTCGAAGGTTGTGATGTGCGTGCCGTTATGGCCAATCCTCCTCGACGTCCTCAGGCAGCAGGCTGTCGGTATCCCCGCTATCCCACCGGGCCCGCAACAAGTCCGTGTGCGTACCCAGCTCATGCCAGTGGCCAAGGACGTTGACGTGTTCGCCACGATTGTGGATGTGAGGCCGGCATTGTCGCGCACAGTACGGGTCTGGTGCGTTTGCATGAGCAAATCTCCTCTTCGATTTCCTCGGATATGCGCACCACAGATCGGGAGCATCTGCTGGTGATGGGCTGCTTTCGGTCGATTTGCTGTCTATCTATCGATAGGTTGGCAGACATAATTGATCGGCAACAGCGCGCATGTCAAGCTCTATCTATGGATAGATAAGGTCAAGCTGGGATCGCGTTGGAAAACGACCAAAGCAAACTCTGAGATGGGCGGTCGCGATCGTGCCATCGAAACGACGGCAACCCGATCGATCTAGCGGTAGATCAAGGACCTTCTTGCCATGAAAGCTGGGGCGGAATTGCCGGGCAGTTGCATGCCCGACGACTGAGCCATTGGACGCAGCGCGTTGGCGGACGGCGGTGTGACTTGAGCAGATACAAACCAGATATCCTCGGCAGCGGCCTTGACGTGATTTTCTGCGGCCTGAATCCAGGCGCGAGCGCTGCACGCGCCGGCCACAACTTCTCTAACCAAAGCAATCGCTTTTGGACAGTACTGCATCTCGCCGGTTTCACCGATTTTCAGCTCCAGCCGCAAGATGAGCGTCGTCTGCTTGAATATGGCTGCGGCATCACCGCGGTCGTCAGCCGGCCGACCAAGCGGGCGGATGAGGTGTTACCGGAAGAATTCCTCAAGGCTCGAGTCGGGTTTGAAACCAAGATTCGGCGTTATACTCCTCGCTCGATCGCCTTTCTCGGAAAGCGCGCCTTGTCGACGATGATCGGCCAGCCAGACCTCGAGTGGGGCCAGCACGCGATGGGATTTGCCGGCACAATGGCCTGGGTTCTTCCCAATCCGAGCGGTCTCAATAGGAGTTTCTCGCTTGATGCTCTGGTGGCGGCTTATTCCGAATTTCGGACAGCGCTGCTCGGCAGCTCGACGAAGCGGATGCCCGGGTTGATATGATTTTCGACGAGATCGATCGCGCCGCCTGCCGGCGGTGCCGTGTCCCTGACGCTTTAATACCCGTAAATGGTTAGTCTTGAAACACCTCGTCCCGGCCTCGCTGCTGGGTGAGCATTCGGCCGCGGGGCCGAATCCTGTCGCACTCAACCTGGCGCGACGGGAAAACGGGACTTCGAAGATCACAAAGAACATCGCCGTTGCCTCCGAATGCCAGAGCTCGTGCGGCATCAGCGGCACGTCCGTTTCGCCGTCGGCGGATCGCATCCCCACAACTCCACCCGTCAATTCTATCGGTAGATAGGTTGATACCCTTTGTGGTTTAATAAACTAGGAAACTATCTATCAACAGATAGTCGTAGGAGAGACCCAATGAGTGACGTGAAGGCTGCGATCATGGATGCTGCCGAACGGCGCATGCAGCAGGGCGGCTTCGGCGGCTTCAGCTTCAGGGAAATCGCAGTTGATGTAGGCATCAAAAGCTCAACCGTCCACTACTACTTCCCGACAAAGGAGGATCTCGCGGCGGCCGTCATTCGTCGCTGGTCGGAATATACTTCCGAATTGATCGACAAGGAGCTGGAGAAAGACCGTGATCCCGTCCGCGTCTGGAGGAAAGCCTTCCGAGGAACTGCTTACTCCGAAGCTCACATGTGCCCCTGTACCGTGCTCGGCGCCGCCTCGCAGGATCTGCCGGAACCAGTTGCGAAAGAAGTGAAGGGCTTTTTCAAGATGTGCCAGGACAAGCTAGTCGCGGAAGGGCTCTCGCCAAGCAGAGCGGCCGAAGTGCTCTCGACCATCACGGGCGCCCTGGTCGTTGCCAATGCCCTAGGCGACACTGCCGAATATGACCGAGCAACCCGCGATTTGCTGCGTCAGCGCGCGCCAGCTCCAGCTGATCGTAACGGCCCGCGCGGAGCAGGAACGAAGCCTCTCGCGAAGGTGGCCGCGAGTGATTGATGAGGCCGCTGCCGAGCGAGGCACAGCCATCGGCGTGTAGAGGCGCGCCGCGGCAGTAGAGGCGTCAATCTTCGGCCAGGAGCTACGTTAAACGCCGCGTCTTCGTGCGGCCTCTAAAGTACAAGTCAGGCCTCGATCCAACGGATCGGACCAAGGAAGTTCATCTTGCCGATATCGACGCCGTTGTGGCGGAGGATCGCGTAGGACATCACGATATGGAAGTAGACGTTCGGGATCGTCACTTGCAGCAGGTAGTCCTCGCCGCCAAGGACCTTGCCCGGCGCCCAGGAGAGACTGACCCTTCGCTTGGCGGCACCGGCGTACTGCGCTTCCATCACGCTCTCCGCAAATGCGACGGTCTTCCGGATGCGGGCGCGCACCTCATCGATCGTCTGCTCGTTATCCTCGTGCTTGGGCGGCGTCTGGTCGGAGAGCCAAGCCGCCGCCGCCTTGACGTAATCGCATGCGCTTTGAACTTGGTAGATGAACGGCTTCATGTCGGGCGCGAGGCGGCCGGTCATCAGGACGCCGACATCAAACGTCTTGGCGCCCGCGAACTCCTCAGCCTTGTCGAGCCAGCCTTCGAGATTCTTCAGCATCTGCGTGCACTGCGAAATGGCTTGGTAATACATTGGTTCCTTCCTTTCGTTAGATCCGCTCGTGATGTTTCAAAGCCGGCGGGAAGGCCGCGCCCAGGTTTCGACCACCCAGGCAGGACCTCCCTAATCGCCGCTCAGTCAACGTAAGCTTGATAGGCTTCATGCACCTCATCGCCCGGGTAGTCGGTGTAGCCGCGGGCATCAAAACCGTAGAAGGTGCTCCGGTCGTAGTGATTGAGCGGAAGGCCGAGCTCGATCCGCTTGGGCAGATCCGGATTCGCAATAAAGTGGCGACCGAAGGCAATTAGGCTGGCATCGCCATTGGCGACGGTCGCCTCCGCTGTGTCGGGCTCAAAGCCGCCGGCAGCGATGGTCGGCCCTCGAAAGATCTTGCTCAACTCCTGCGCTGCGACCGGACCTTGCCCTTCAGCAACCAAATCAGCGCCCTTTATTCGAGGCTCGATGATATGTAGATAAGCCAGCCCAAAGACGTTGAGCCGTTCAGCGACATAACGGAACAGTGCACGCGGATTACTGTCCCCCATGCCGTTGTAGGTCCCGCTTGGCGCGATGCGGACGCCGACACGGTCTGCATCCCAGACCGGGACCAGCGCCTCGACCACATCAACCAGAAGTCTCGTTCGGTTTTCGACCGAGCCGCCGTAGCCGTCGGTGCGCCTGTTGCTGTTGTCCTGGAGAAACTGGTCGATCAGATGACCATTGGCGGCCATAACTTCGACGCCGTCGAATCCTGCACGCTTCGCGTTGACGGCGGCGGTACGGTACTGCTCGATGATAACAGCGATCTCCGACGTCTCCAACGCTCGATGCGGCGACGGTCGCGAAAAAAGACCGTCCGGGGTCACGACGAAAATGTTGGGATCGGCCCAATAAGCGGGATCGACAGAAGCCGTGACCGGCTGCTCTCCTGTTATCGTAACGTGCGTCGTCCGGCCAGCGTGCCAAAGCTGGACGAACATATAGCCGCCCTTGGCATGGACTGCGTCAGTGATCCGTTTCCAACCCGTCGTCTGCTCATCGCTGTAAAGACAAGGTGCCCCCCGGTAGCCGCGGCCAGACGGTGAGATCGCTGTCGCTTCTGTGAGAATCAAGCCGCCGTCAGAAGCACGCTCGGTATAGTATTCGCGCATTAAGTCGCTCGGAATTCCGCTCGGCCACTGAGCTCGAAGCCGACTCATCGGCGGCATCACGATGCGATGTTTGAGCGTGATCGGTCCGATCTGCACGGGCGTGAACAGCTTTTTCTGAATTTGCATATACAACTCTATTGTCCTTGTAGATCTATTGTCCTTGTAGACGGGGCTGCGCTGGCAACGGCATATGCACGGGGATTCCGATCTCGGATTTCGTCAGGCGCAGCTTGCGTCCCTCGTTTCGGATGATCGACTCGAGATCCGCCGACTATTGCCTGCCGGCCATAACGCCGCCGTCGACGGGGAGAACGACGCCGGTAATGAAACTCGCCTGATCGGAGGCGAGAAACAGCAGCGCTTCGGCTGCATCCGCCGGCTGGCCATTGCGGCCGAGCGGGTGCATCGCGTTGAAGGTCGGCAGCACAGTTTTCACCTGTTCGGGCGTGAGGAATGTGCCAAACACCGGCGTTTCGATTACCGCGGGTGCGATCGCGTTCACGCGAATCTTGTCGGCTGCCAGCTCGATCGCGAGGTTCTTGACCAGCGCATGGACGCCGGCGTTCGCCGCTGAATACGCTGCCGACGGAGTCGCGCCGATCGCCTGCAGGGCCCACATGGAACCGGTCTGCACGATTGCGCCACCTCGGCCGGAGGCCTTCATGGCTTTCGCAGCCGCCTGGGCGGCGAAGAACTTGCCCTTGAGGTTGATGTCGAGGAAGCGGTTGTATTCGACCTCATTGATCTCGAGGAACGGCTTCGGCGCGAAGATGCCGGCGTTGTTGAACAGCACGTCAACGCGACCAAACTTGCCAATCGCCGTCTTCACCACTGCATCACTCGTTGCCGGTAGGGCGATGTCGCCCGTGTGCACGACGACGCGCTTGCCCGTCTGGTCGATCTCTCGCGCGGCCGCCTCGGTCTTGGCCACGTTGCGGCCGTTGATGACCACCGAGCCACCTTCCGCCACAAAGCGGGTCGCAACCTCCTTCCCGATCCCCGAAGCACCGCCGGTGACGATCGCAATCTTATCCTTGAAGCGCATGGCTATTCTCCTGTGTATCTATCTATCGATAGGTCGATGGGCCATAATAGCCGCCGAAATTATGGCCGTCAAGTTCTATCTATCGATAGGCAGAATCGGCCGTGAATGAAACCGTCCAAAGACTAATGGACCTGGCTGAGGGCCATATCCGTCATGCCGGATATAGGGGCTTCAGCTTTCGCGAGCTTGCGGCTGAGTCTCGGTATCAAAAGCGCAAGCGTGCATCAGCATTTTCCCCAAGGCCACACTGGCTGCTGCTCTCGTTCGACGTTATGCACGATTTCTCGTACTGTTGCGTCGCGGCCGAATGGTGATTTGCGGTTCCGTGGCGTGCATGAGATCGAGTAACTCTAAGCTGCCAGCAGGTGGTCGCGCAGGAGTCTGTTGAAAACTTCCGCGCGCTCTTCGGGAAAGAAAATCCGCGCACCCGCCAACTCGACCGGCGGCTTCGCCCCTGGGATCGCTTCAGCCAGCCAGTAGGCCCATTTCACCGGGAAGTAAACATCATCTGTGCCCCAAACGATAAGGGTCGGAGCCCGCAATTGACGCAGCCGGGGCTCAATGACGACAGTGTGCTTATGATCGAAGGCCGCCACGAAGCGCTGCAGGTCGCGGGTGCGCTGTTCGGTTCTCACGAGGGGTCGCAGATAAATTTCGATGTCTTGGTCCGAGACGTTCTCAGGCCGCTCGTAGGCCGGTCCGAGCGCGCTCGGCGAGCGATAAATCGCCTTGTCGGCCAGCATGGCATTCAACATGTCCTTTAGGCCGCCTGCGACGGCCATATCCACGAAAGGCTTGAATGCTTCCGGCGGCCAGTTATCGTGGGTGTCGCAGTTGGTGAGGGTCAGGCTCCGCACCCGGTTGGGATTGAGCGCTGCGAAGATCTGAGCGATCCCGCCACCGCTGTCGTTACCGACCAGGTCAACCTGATCGGTCCGCAAGGCATCAAGCACCTCTCTTAGCATGTTGGCGTTAGCGGTGACGGAGACGTCCTGATTTGGTTCGATCTCCGTATCGCCATGCGCCAACAGGTCCACTGCAATGCAACGACGGATATCAGACATTCCGGACAGTTGGTGACGCCAGAGATGCTTGTTCAGCACTACACCGTGAACAAATAATGCGACCGGGCCGGAGCCCGCCTCGGTATAGCTGATACGGCCCGAAGGGATCTCGATGCTGCGGATGATTGATGTGGTCTGCTGATTGCTCATGACTCGGTCCTCCTGAAATGCTGCCCAGGAAACGAGAGGCGGGCGTGTCTATCTATCGATAGATATATCTTTACGGCCGGCGTTTCATTCTGTCAACAGCCTTCGGTGGACCATTCTCGATCGAGTGCGAAGACGTATGGATGTGCCTCACGCTCCTTTTCTGCGCCGTTCCCCGAAGGGCGGGCGCTTTGTCTTTACTTTCATCACCGCGCCATTGTCGGGCGGCTCTCTAACCCGACCCTGTCGCAGATCGGAATGATCGCGCATTGGTGGAAGAAGGAGGAGCGGGGCGCGCGCGTGAGCATGGCGGTGAACGGCTTGGGCGAACTGCTACTGCTGTGACGGTAGTGATCGTGCCTGTCGTCAAGTTCATTGCCGGCGCCTGGATAATAGTACTGCTGGTGCCGCCACTGGTCGTCCTGATGCTCGCGGTCGGGCGCCACTATCGAAGAATCGAACGAGAAACTGCGGCGCCCGGCAATCTCAAGCTCGATAATTTGCAAGAACCCGTCGTGATAGTTCCGATCATCGACTGGTGTACGGTGGCCGAGAACGCCTTGCGGTTCGCGATGACCATGTCGCGCGAGGTCGAAGTGCTGCATATCGAAAGCGAAGACAGTACCAACTCGCTCAAACGGATTTAGCCGACGCCCGTCGAAGAGCCAGCCCGCGCGGCGAAACAGGCGGTTCCGCGGCTGACGGTTCTTAAGTAACGGTAGCAGCTGAAATTCTGGGCGCCAAAACCAAGTGTGAACTTATAGTGCGGCGCGGCAACCCCGCCAGCGCGATACTCGAGGTCGAAAAAGAACTCCAGCCCGATCTGATCGTAATGGCTTCGCATGAACAGTCCGGATTGGGCCACCTGATTTTTGGAAGCGTGGCCGAACGAACGGTTCGCGAATCGAACGTTCCAGTGCTGACGGTCCGGCGGCATCCCGCGGCCTGATCTATAGCGGTGCCAGACTTCGTTCGGATCGTTCCCACGAGGAAGTCTGATCAGGTCTTTCTCACGGCATAAATCAACTCGGTGCAGCGTTCCAAAAGGAACCCGCTGGGGATAAGAGTGACGCGAACGTTTGGAATCGTTCTTCTCAGAACGCTGTGCGGGTAGCGATAATCGTACATGGCTACTAAACCAAGGTTGTCGGCTTTCGTACTCCCCCACGGTAGTCGATGGCACGCTTTGGCCACATGCCCTCATGGTGAAGCTGAGCGTGCCTTTCTTTTTGGACCGAGCGCCGCAACGCATCGGACCGTTTTGGTTAGGCCATGCGACAACGGCGATCATCAACCGCTGCAAGTCTCTTGCGAGTTGAATTAAGCCGTCATAGAGGAATTGAGTAGAGACGCCGTTGATGGTCTTCAGGCCGCACCGTCCCAACGGGTCCGTGGATGACCTCTGTATCGGAGGTTTTTCGATCTCGATTGACGAGCCTTTCTCGTTCATCGCGCGAACCGGCTACTAGGTCATTGGGTCGGAGACCCACGGGCCGGAGGGCGAACTGCTGAGCATACCAGGAGCGCTGGCTAAATTTCTTCTTCTTTCGTCTCGCGGAGAACCCTTCTCTCCTGTTGATAAGACTTCACAATGATTAAAGTTTGGTGACTGCCCGCCCAAGGTCGAGCGCATTTAAATGCACCGAAGGGCGTGGACGTTCCAAACAGGGTGAGCGCGCGGCCCTGTTCCTTCAAAGCAGCGCCCGAAAGGACTCGATGGTATGTGCTGTCGATATCAGCGTCGTTGCACGAACCAACTTCGGGACAGTAAGCGACCTTCGTAGAGTCGATCGATCCGCAATAAAATCGGTCAACTCAAAATCGAAAATCTTGGATGCATTTCTGAAAAGCAGAGAAAAAGACATCGTTTCGAGATGAAGAATAGTTTAGTCCGACAACATGAAGTATCGTTCACGATCCTTCGCACGAGCCTGAGCCACTTGAATCTGCCGATGGATCTAGTGGACGAGTTAATCGAACGCCACATTCAGGTTGCCTTTGAAAAAGGTGAGCTAGCGCTGGGCGAAGGCAATACCGACGGCATGCTTGCTTGCATTTTGAGTGGGTACGTAAACGTGTGTTGCTATCTAGGTGATGGGAATCGCACCCTGGTACGAATGGCTGGACCCGGCGAGGTCATTGGCTATCCAGATTACATCGACGAAAAAGGACGTCAGGCGCGCCTCTTCGAAGCTCAGGTCGCCAGCAAATGCACGTTGGCGCTGTTCAACCGCGAGCATCTAGCGGGATTGCTAGCCGGTCTTCCCGCGGATGCACTGATTTCAATCCTGACCTACCTGAACACCTTCTGGTCGGAGAACCTCCGGCGGTTTACCGTCATGCTGAGCCTTCCCTTCTGGGACCGGCTCATGATCGTGATGAGCGATCTGGCGAAGCGGGCCGGGGTAAGGGACTCGGAGGGAATAATCCTGATTCCGGAAATCGGACATCAGGAGCTATCCGAGATGATCGGCTGCTCGCGGCCGTTGGTGACCCGTATGATAGCCGAAATGGTCAAATCGGGATTGCTTGCGCGGCGACAAAAGCAGTACGTTCTGCTCAAGCGGTGGGATTCCAACCACAACCGTCGCAACCCGCAGAAGTCGATTCGCCGGTTCGACTCTCCCTCTCTTAGGCAATTTATTCGACTTTCGTAAGTGTGGCATCTTAAAACCTGTTCCACACTGGCCTGCTCCTCGATTTCCCGCCAGTCATAAGTAGAGTCCGTCGGTTGTTTCGCCCTCCTAGGCAGTTGAGTTTCGCTCCCAGGCAGTTGAATTTCCTGTCCCTTAAGCACCGCGAACTCGCTCGGCGTTAAGGCACCGAGACTGCCATGTGGTCGCCGACGATTCTAGTCGTGGCGCCTTCCGTCGATGGTCTCGCATGGTTCAGCCAGCGTGAGGAACACGTGCTCGTCGAGGCACTCACCGGGTTGTGGCTCCTCATCCGCGGAGATCCCTCCGGCTGGATGTGACTATCGTGCTCAAATTTTTCTGTGGCGTTTCTTGAGCTGGGTAAATTTCCGTTTGCGGCGGCGGCCGACGCCAACGCAATCACCATTGGCAAACAGAATATTCCCAACCAGCGCTTCGAAGGATACCTTTCCGCCGCGCAGTTCGGGCACTTCCGCTTGGAGCCGCTGAATGAACTCCCGTTCTTTGTCCGTTCGATTCAGCATCGATAGCAGCTTTGCAGCCTCCACTTATAATGATGCGTTTGTCAAACATCTGTGAGAGCGAAATCTCAACGTCCACCAAATCTGCATCCTTGCGAGCACGTATTAAAAGTGCGTGAGACTAGACATATTTCGTTGGGGAGCTACTCATTTTGCAGGCGAACGTCAAGGATCGTTCTCCTCGAGACGTGCTGGAGGTGGCGTCAACTCGCAGAACTACTAGATTAAGGTCGTCGGTCTCTGTTCCCCCCGAAACCTGGCACGCTAGGCCAAATGCCCTCATAGAGAAGTCAATGCGTGCCTTTCCTTCAGTGGAGGCAGCATCTATGGAATCCGTTAACTCTCTTGCCGCGGTTGAGGCCGTCAATTTCGGCGAAACGTTCATTTCGGACGTGCTCCTGCCGTGCCAGTTCTTTGGATCGGTTGGTGCACGGACGTTTTCGAGCGAGCAACGTCTGGTGCTCGCAGTGCTTGTCGACGCCATCAATCTCGTCCTGCGAGAGAATCGCGATAGCAGCGCCTCCTTCAAAGAGGCGTCGTCGTGGATCTTCGCCAACGGCATCACAAGCTTGCTGTCGTTCGATCTGGCGTGCGACGCGGTTGGGCTGGACGCGGAATGTCTTCGAAAGCGCCTTTCCGAATTAATCTCGCAAGGTGGTAGCTTGCGCAGGCTGAGGCTCCGGGAACCTGGCCGCAGACCAGCGTTGACGACCAATAACATCCGCCAGAGGTAAGTTTTGAGAAGGCGCAGCGGCCAGGCGTGATGCTTCACAGTGCAACTCGACTCATGGCACCTTCGGTATCGCCTTAACGATCTTCAAAGTGCGTCGAACATAGCCAGTCAGCTCTGTCAGGTCGAGCGGGTCCGCGACGTCACGATTAGGAGCATCGTCACGGCAATGATCCCACGAGTAATTGTGAATTTCGTCTAGTTCATCGAGAAGTGCGCAAGCGGGATGCTGTTTCCCAGCATTACGGATCTTCTCAACGATGCTCGATAGGGTATCATCCGAGCCGAAGAAACTAGGGTATATGAAGGTGCAGTAGGTCTCGACGACGAATCGCATTTTCGTAACGATGTCCCGCGGTCGGCCCACTCCGGTTTTGTAAAACAGTAACAGGTCGACGATCTCGGACGCCACGCGCCGATTGCGTGGATCCTCAGGATCGAATTGTAAGCTTTCGGAAGTCACACATCACCCTCTCTCGCTAGAAGCCCTGAAAGGACGCTAGATCGTTTTGCGCTGATTATCATTCTGCTCGCACAACTACTTTTCATTGACATTATTCACCATACCAGCCTTAGGTGGCAGACATAAATTTTTGGTCGTCGATCTTCGTTATTCCGGTAACCGGATAGAACGTCTGGCGATGGCTTTCCTATCAAACCCGATATAAGTTCAGATAGCTCGGGATCGACATACGGATCGAGCCCGAATTGATCCAGCCCAAACGGCGGTTCTTCCACCAGCCTTTGACCGCGTTCCGCTAGACCAACCACAAGTCTGACCTTAAGGCCTGAGGAGTCGATATGTACCTTCCCATTTCTCTTGGAGGAATTGTTGTGGTCCTTCTCGTACTGTGGCTGCTCGGCGTGATTTGAAGATATGCGATTGACTATTTTAGCCGGACTTCTAATGGGCGTGTCGCTGGCGATCCAGTCCGCGCACAGCGCACACGTCGGCGGCAAAGTGAGTCGCGCGACAAGCGCTGATCACGTTCCAAGCAAGCCATGGTATTTCACGACGAATGCAGGAAACAGCCCGCGGCACTCCCACGAAGCGCCTTGGAGAGCCTGATTTTGGTCGCACCTTAGCAGGCGGTGCGTCAAAACTGGAGGACGAAAAATGAAATATGGAATCGCATGGCTATTGGGAGTTCCGGTATCGGTTCTCGTCATCTGGTTCGTGCTCAGTCATGTTCTTTAAAATGGATAACAGGAGGTAACAATCGTTGAAACGAGTCGCACTAATACTAATAGCATCCTCGGCACTGTTAGGTCTGTGTACCGTCACAATGGCCCAAGATTCGGTGCCTGTCGCACCCAATAACACCGCCGTCAATGTCAGAGATCGCGCTCCGGACGCAATGACGGCCGGCGAACAATCCAGTGCCAAAAGTGACGTGGCACTCACCCGCAAGATACGCAGAGCGGTAGTCAAAGATCAGGCGCTCTCGATGCTGGCGCATAACGTGAAGATCGTCACCGCGAATGGGAATGTCACTTTGCGCGGTCCCGTCAACACGGAAGCGGAAAAAATCGCCATCGCGAGCAAGGCGAAGGCGATCGCGGGCGCAGGCAACGTCGACAACCAACTCGAAGTCAAAACTCAGTAGTAAGGAGCCAAAATGTCCAAGAAAGCAATATTCGGCATAGCAAAGAGCGAATCTCAGGCGATCCTGATAGCCGACAATTTGAAAGCGGCCGGTTTCACCTCGAACGACATTTCAGTTCTCTTTCCCGACAAACAGGGAAGCAAGGATTTTGCTCACGAGCAACACACCAAGGCTCCTGAAGGCGCTGCCACTGGAGCAGGCACCGGCGCAGTCCTGGGCGGGGCGTTGGGCTGGATGGTTGGTATCGGAGCGTTGGCGATTCCGGGACTCGGAGTGTTTATCGCAGCGGGCCCGATCATGGCGGCTTTAGCTGGCGCAGCAGGCGGCGCGGCGGCCGGAGGGCTTACCGGAGCACTCATCGGCATGGGTATCCCCGAGTATGAGGCGAAACGCTACGAGGGAAAGGTCAAAGACGGGAACATCCTGCTCTCTGTCCATACCGAGGATAGCAAAGAGCGCGATCGTGCGAAGAAGATCCTCGAGGCTGGTGGCGCCGTGGATATCTCTTATACCGGCGAGGCTTCTGTTCCCAAGGAACAGCGGCCAGCCGCTCACTGATAAGTAGCAGTTGTCGGTGGGATCTCCTCGATCCCACCTGCAAACCTCTCGGACAAGAGGCGCAATTCGCCTTAAGCTGCACGAGAGTTCTGAATACGAAAATACTGCGGACAAAGATGTCAACACTCGGGCTGGCGCTTTACTGTTCTGGTCTGTTTCTTTTTTCAGAGAGTAAACGGCTTAATTCAGATGGAGAGTCTTCGGCAACTGATATGATGCACCATCTTTAATTTGAAACGCGTTGCTAGCTCGCGTTGCGTCGACAATCTGGCTTCTGGGAATGCTTTTGCGATCGCGAGTCGTGCGTCCGCTTCAGCATCAAATGCGACGTGCCACCATTGGTAGCCTTGCGGGACTTTCACGTTAATCGACTATACCTTGTCCATTACTAAATCCTTCTGGCGCGGGCGCGACAGCGTAACGGATGTCATCGAGGGGCGCTGAGACTACTCTCGACGATCGCAGTAGCAAACTGAATCGGTTGAAAAGCGAAAGGCCGAATCCTGGGGGGTTGTTCCCGGTAGGTGGCGTCGGAATGGGAAGAACAATCCTTCTGAAAATGCTCAGGGGCCGAGCTCTTTTCCGAGCTCGGCCCCTCTCATCGATTTGAGCAATCTACTTCTTGATCTTCGTCTTCTTCGTCCGCGGCCGGGCTCCCGAACCATAGCGCTTGCTGAAGCATTTGCGGCATCGGCGATCTCGCCGCTTGACGAAGCTGGGAGCCAAATCGTCACTTCCGCAGTAGCGGCAGACGAGCTTCTCCGATTTCGATTTTCTGATTGCCTTTACGTTCGGACGTTCTGTCTTAGCTGTTTTTCCGATCGGTCTCTTATCGACCTTCTTGGCCTCAGAACGCACCGCGCTCGGCTGACCACTCTTAGCCGGAGGAACGGTCCCGATTTTTCCGTTTGTCAATTTCGACGCATCCATTCGCTGTATTTCTCCTGAGCCATATCGGCTCGCACGCGATGTTTGCTCTGTGCGGCGGATGAAGCGAGTGAATTCGATGACTTAGGTTCGGAAATTTTCAAGAATAATGAGGCCGGGCAAAACCTGGGCGGAGAGGGTCATTGCCACCAACAGGGCGATTGGAAGGCGAACTATCGCCCCAATCACAGAGGAGTAGCTTCCGGCCGCTCTGCCTTCGAGCTTAAAGTCTAGGTTACGGAACAGTTAGGATTTCTTTCGCTTACGTTCCGTCCACCGCTTCTTCATGGCCAGTGACAAGCGCCGCCTGCCCTCGGGAGTCATTCCACCGCGACGCTTACCCGTCGCCCGTGGGCGCTTCACACCCTTCTTCGGACCACGCTTTGAGGGCGACTCGAGGAGTGATTCTATCGCCCTGATGATCCGATCTTTTTCCGCAGTGAGATCTGACAAGATTTTCTGAAGGTCCATGGAGTGCTCTGTTCTTTGTTTAGCCGTTGATCGCGTCCAACTATCGCAAGCTTTCGTGACTCGCGAAGTAGATCGCGAGCAAAATAATGTCAGTGGTAGTTGAGGATCGCAACCTGAGAGAGCAAAGGCCCGCCGGTGGTATCTTTTAGAAGGGCAGCTATCCGGGCCCCTTTGATCTTCAGTGCGTTGCGCGAATCACTCTAGGCTTCGTAGGCGTTGCCGCCCGAATTGCTTAGGTTTCTGCCACATAGTGCTCGTTCAGACTTAAGAAGCTTTACCGGCTCTCGACTGGACTGTGCGCCTTCACAGAGCGATGTGTCTGTCTACCTGTCGAGGAGGCAGGCACCATGCGAAAGGTATCGGACAAGGAACGTAAGAAGCTCTCAGCAGAAATCGCGAGCCTCGAATCACTCGATCTCGCTCAACTAAGATCCCAATGGAAGCTTCTCTACGAAATCGAAGCACCCCCACATCTGAGCCGGGACTGGCTAAGGCGAGCGGTCGCGTACCGCATCCAGGAGAACGCGCTGGGTGGGCTCAAGCCGGCCACCCGTCGACTGCTCGAGCGCGTCGCCGAAAATGCCCGAGTGCGCAAGCCGTCCAAGGTCGTGCCGACGAGAAGAGTCGGCCCTGACACAATCCTGATCCGGGAATGGGGCGGTACGCGGTACGAGGTCACTATGGTCGAAAACGGGGTGATGTTCCGCGGCAAGCGTTACCGTTCACTCTCGCAGGTGGCCCGGATGATCACCGGGAGCCAGTGGTCAGGGCCCTTGTTCTTCGGGCTCAAGGCACCAGCAAAGGCGGCAGGCAATGGAGCGCGCTAGCAATGCAATCCGCCGGTGCGCCGTCTACACGAGAAAGTCTTCGGAAGAGGGCCTCGAGCAGGACTTCAATTCGCTGCACGCACAGCGCGAAGCGAGCGAGGCTTTTATCAAGAGCCAGCAGGGCGAGGGCTGGAAACTGGTCAAGACGGCCTACGACGATGGTGGTCTCTCCGGAGGGAATATGGAGCGGCCTGCTCTGCAGAGGCTGCTCGAAGATATCCGCCATGGCCTGATCGACGTCGTGGTCGTATACAAGGTCGACCGGCTGACCAGATCGCTGGCCGATTTCGCAAAGATGGTCGAGGTCTTCGACGCGCAGGGCGTCTCGTTTGTGGCGGTAACCCAGCAGTTCAATACCACCACCTCGATGGGCCGACTGACACTCAATGTGCTCCTGTCATTCGCCCAGTTCGAACGCGAGGTTACGGGAGAGCGGATACGGGACAAGATCGCAGCCTCGAAGCGAAAAGGAATCTGGATGGGCGGATGCCCGTCCATGGGGTATGACGTCGATGATCGCCGTTTGGTGGTCAACCAGGCTGAAGCTGCGGCCGTGCGCGAGATCTACCAGCGCTATCTGAAAACAGGTTCTGTCCCGAAGCTAAAGAAGTCTCTCGACCGGGACGGCGTCTTGTCGAAGATCCGCGTCTCGAGAAAGGGAAACAAATCCGGAGGGCAAAGCTTTTCGCGCGGCGCGCTGTACGAACTGCTGTCCAACCCGATCTACATCGGTGAAATTCGTCACAAACGGGAGCGGCATCCGGGGCAACACGAAGCGATCCTGGAACGTGGACTCTGGGAGAAAGTTCAGCGGCACCTGCAGAATCGCGTCGCTCGGCCGACCGAGTCTCGAACCAAAGTTTCACCGAGTCCGCTCGCGGGAAGGGTCTTCGACGAAACCGGCGAGCCGTTCTATGTCCAAGCCACGGTGAAAGACCGGCGGCGATATCGGTACTACGTGTCACGAGCGTTGGTCAGAGGTTCCAAAGTGGAGGGACAGCGTGGTTGGCGGGTGCCGGCGCCGGAACTTGAACGAGCTGTAGCAATCGCTGCGCGGAGCATTCTGGACGACAAGGTGGCTATTATCGAGGCCTTGCAGGTCGCCGGAACGCCGGACGCCAATATTGATCAGGTCTTCACTTTGGTGGCCGAGTCGAGGGATCGGTTGCTTGCTGAGAGGGAACGTTCAACGGCTCTGCTCGAATTGGTAGAAAAGACAGTGCTGACAGACGAAGGTATTCGACTCGGACTGAAGATATCGGTCCCTTGGAGCGGTCCAGGCAGCGCCCCGCTGCACAAGGTGCTCCATCTGTTCCGGGTTGTTCCGTTGAAGGTAAAAAGACGTGGCGTCGAGATGCGGTTCATCATCAACGGAGGCGATGAGCCGAGAAAACCCGATGCTGCGCTGCTTAAAGCGTTCGCACGAGCGAGAGGATGGTTCGAGGAGTTGGCATCAGGTCGTGTCCGTTCGCTGGTTGAGATCGCGCGCCGCGAAGGACTACCAAAACGATACGTTACGCGCCTGACGAAACTCGCCTTCGTTTCACCGGCGTTTGTTGAAGCGATCGCCGAGGGTGAGGTGTCTCCCCAAACCAGCCTGCAGATGCTGATGGACGGTCGTGTTGAACTTCCCCTTGACTGGATCGCCCAGAAGCCTTAGCGGGCTTTGGAGAGTAAGCGCAGCGCCTGCCGACTCTCAATCAGCGGGTCTGGAGTTCGAGTCTCCAACGGCCCACCACCACCGAAACCATGGGGGAGAGTGACTTAGAGCGTTTCAGCGTTTTTTCGGGTTTCTATTCGAGCGCCAACAGTGGTTCCATAGTGGCTATGATTCGACGGAGCGCCGAATCGCTTGCGCCCGAATTGTTTCTGTCGCTCTATTTAGGGCGCGGTGTCTCCGAATTTAGACATTTGGCGTCGGCCATTCTTTCCCCAATCACAGGATCATCAAGAAGCTAGCGTCGCTCCTCTTCGCTCCCGCTGTGTTTTGCAGACGGCAAATGTTGAGGCAGCTTCCGGAGAGGGCGTCGCGTTAGCAGTCCCTCGCTCCACTGGTTGCGCTGGCAGCATCAGATACCAGCCCACAAGAGCAAGCGCGGCTGCGTGGCGTGGCTTCATGCGCTCGATTTATCAGAACGTAAAGAGCCGGAACAGCGATTTAGCGGACGGGTACGGGATGAAGCGGGATCGCAGACCAGAGCAGAACTACACCGGACGAGGACGACCTACCGACCAGTCTTTACAGGGCAGAATACGCGACGTGTTGAAGCGCATGTTGTTGTTACTTGTTCTTAGAAATACGCCGGTTCGCTGAACGTCGAAGTAGATCGAGCCATCCGGTCTGAGGGAGGCTTTCAGTCCGCATCGGTCGCAATGATGCAGCGACGGCGGCTCACCAGGTTTCGAATCCTCGACGGAATGATGGCCTTTGAAATCCGGTATCATGCGACGAGTAGACGCTTGCGCGGCAATTTGGTTACATCAGCGCCGGGCTGGGTTTACCCCTTTTCTAGTCGGCGACGGGCTGGCGTTTTGTGCGCGCTGGTTCCTTTTTTCTTTCGCTTGAAGCGAAGACAACGCTGGGGCACCTATTCGTCGTCGGTCGCTAATCTCAAGCCCGCGTGCCCGCTCGCGCTCGATGACGATTTCGCAATGCGGCGCGCACAGTTCGATCTGGCGAACGTGTCGGCGGGCGCCGTCAACCTTCGGGGCGACCACGGTCGCGCGCTTCAAACATCCGCGAGCTTTGCACTGCGAGACGTAGCCGCATCGGTGGATGCGGACCGTTGTCGGAGCGGAGTCGAAGTTCGGTTGAAGCATGCATTTCGACGTCGGGAAACGGTTGCCGAGTTGCTTTTGCAGTAGAGGTATCTCCGCGTCCACGACCTAGGGAACTGCGACTTTCGCACCCGCCATCAGGAAATTCTCGACGACTGCGCGGCCCAGCGCGCCAGTCCCGCCGGTGACTATCGCGACTCGATTCTCAAGTATCTGCATTTAGATGCACCACGACGCACCGATGATTCTAGTGCGAAAGCGAAACCCGTCAGAACTCACAACCTATACCTGGGATCGATAAGGTGCGTCTTCTTTTGTTCGATGCCCAAATTGGTGCATACCTTTTGAATTACGGTCTGCTTACAGGGATACAGATACATGTATTCTAGCGCGAAGGCTCTGATCAATGATCTAACGTATTCATTCCCACGGGACTGCTTGTACAGTTTAAAGAGCAACTCTTCAGGAAATGGACGAAGATGGTCCAAGCGTACAGAGAGATCGATAAGCGAGAACCCAATTGAAGTATCGGCCTCGATCAAACCCTTGTAAATTTCCTTCAGCTGGCCGGAACCCACGGCCTGCGAAACGGACTTTATCGTTCCAAAGCCTAGAAGCGTACCAATATAGACGAAGAACCTGTTTAAGCGCTGTTCCCGCTCTTCTTTGGTTCCGGTGCCGAGCACCTTCCCTTCACCTTGATTCAGGCGCGTTCTGGCGAATTCTGCGACTGGGGCCATTCTGCGACAGGTTACGCCGAGTATCCGAAGACCCAGCTTATAGCTTTCCCGGGCCATTTGTTCCTTCATTTCGCCTCGCAACGAACCAGGAAAGTTTCTTAAAATCTGCCCGACAACGGCTAGCGTTTTCATTCCCGCATTGAGCTGCCCGCCCAAGCTTTGAACATCGTTCGCGCCTTCTTCTGACTGGGCAGACGCTGCTAGCTGCTTCTTTTTGTCACGTTCCTCAGCATCATCGAGTCGCTTGAGGTATCTCTCCCGTACGGCGGGCTTTGCCGTCTCCACGTAGACGAGTTTTGGTGCTCCAGACGAGACTCTGACAAATTGCACGTCATCTTTAAAATCACACTGAGCCTCGCCTGCAAGGATGTTTTGCGCGTTCTCAACAATCTGGCGAATCAGTACGGTATCTTTGGTCAAATAGACGTAGAACATAAGAATGTTCGCAGCGTCTTCGTTGTATAAGCGGGAGCTGAGTTCAGATAAGTCGTCGCGAATCTCTGCCGAATCCTCGTTGTCGTGGATGTTTTCCTGCAGATACTTCGCGACGAAGAAATAGTAGAGATAGCTGTACCGAAATTCGATTCCCTTTGAAGTTCCGATCAAGATGTGACTATCGAGTAGCTCCGAAGACATTTTAGTCGACATTCGCACCTTGTATTCTTGGAAATATCGGCCTGCGATTTCTGCGGTCGCATCTTCAGAGAGGGATCGGACTCCGTCCTTGTACATCCGATACGCCAGTCGGCTCAGATAGGTAAATTTGGTGTCGAGTGTTTCAGTCCCTCCGAATTTTGCAAGCGCGCTGGCAATCAACGTTTCATAAATGTATCCGAACGATCCGGTTACGGTCTTCGGAGTCTGACCAGCCTCAAGAATCTGCAATAGCGTCAGAACAAAGATTGGGTGCGAAGGCAGTAAGCGCCGACCGAGCACGGTGTTAATGGTTCTACCGACTTCTGTCACTCGAAACGTCGTGTCGTCTTCTTCGTAAGTCTCTTCGGACCCTAGCGTAAGCCATCGGCGTATCAGATGTTCTCGTCTAAAGTGCCCCAGTTCTCGAATCCGACAGAACCGAAATCCCTTAGACAGATATCCAGGATCTTCGCCTCCCAGGGCGGTATCAAACTCTACGCTCTGGTCGGCGAGCAGAATTACTGTCTCCGCGCGCTTTAGGAGATGTTCAGTAAGAGTTTCTCGGGAAGCCGCGTTCAACGGAATGCGATTAAAATCATCTATAATGTAGACCTTGCTCTCGGGCGCTAGTTGCGAAAACCGCTCCTCGTGCAACTTCCCGTACTGCTCTAAGGCTGCTTCTCTGATGACTTTGTCGAGAGAGCCGGGACTGCTATATCTTATAGCTGATGAAGGAAGGAGCAGTGGAACCTTTCCAGCGGAAGAAAGGTCAGAGAAGAACATTTTGCTAAGAGCAGTTTTACCGGATCTGGGCGCTCCGAGAAAAAGGCACAGGTGTTCTTCGAGAACCAAATTCAGCAGGCTTTGCCCTGAGACAAACTCAGTAACCTCTGGTTTGGCTGGTCGCGTGACATCAATATCGGGATAGACGAACAAATCTCTCAGAGTAGGCCTAGGTTTACGGGGATGGGTGAAATTGGCGCCCGGGTCACCTAGATGCGCCGCGAATTCGGAAGTGACTTCAAAGTTGAGTCGAACCCTCTTCGATCTCTCCAATTGATTCCAAATGGAATCTTCCTCGGGAGTGTAGAGTCCATCGGATTCTCGCCAAATAAATCCCGCAGCTTGCCAGCGTTGGTCTTCCAGCTCGATCTGTACAACGTTAAAGCCACTATGATCGGAGCCACCAACTTGCAATACGTCTCCCTCAACATATTGAGTCGCAAACTGATCTCTTGATCGTCGCGTGTAAACCTCCGAATCGTGCTCATGGCCAGTCAAAACCACGTCGGAGGTCTCTTCGACGGCTCGCCGAAATTTTCGACTCGTGGACGCTTCCAACCAGTTGTAAGGGTGATGAAATACACTTACGACCAATTGGTTCGGCGTATCGCTTGGGGGCACGGCGTCAAGCGGAAAAACAAGCTTCCCCTGCTTTTCTTTTTTCTGAGACACCCAAGCCGTATTGTAACAGAAAAATGTCACAGGGTTCTTGAAGGAAGAAAGATCAATTGCCCATGTTAAGTTTCTGTAGAGCGGATTCCCGGTCCCTGTTGGTGAAAGTACCTGCGCGAAATCGAAGTATTGCTGCTGAATCGAAGTGAGTCCTTGCATGGTTGAGGTGTCTTGCGAGGCGTCTCTAGCCAAATCATCCAGTCGCGCGACGAGATTTCGTCGAACAGAGTGTTCCGTAGAAAAGTCGCAATCGTGATTGCCCGGAATCAGGACTAGTGGGATGGCTCTGGGCTCTAGTTGTTTGCCCATGGCGATGTCAGCGATTAGGTCATCCAGAAATCTGCGCGCCAGATTGTATTCGTCAGCTCTACCGTGGAATGCAATGTCTCCCGTGACCACAACTATCGGCACGGCCACCTCATGCAGGCGACTAAGGAATGCGTCTGCGATTTGCCTCGTCCTATCGAGAACTGGATTCGGCTCTTCATCGTTGAAATGGATGTCACTCAAGTGAAGTATCCCGACGGGCATTTCTTTTGTTCCCCTTCTAAAGGCTATGGCCGAAGGATAGTAGATCTATTTGATTCATCGCGTGTGGAAAAGTCGCGCGACATATTCGCCTCTAAATCGCCCCGGATTTTCGTCAGCCAAGGAATTGAGGCGCGTCGGCGCAATGCAAAATACGATCACAAAGTCAATTTGGATAGCTCATTTCGAAAGCTATCCAGCGCCGCGAAAAGCGCATCTAACTCGTCCATCGTGAAGGAGTTACCGCTCGCACGCATCTCCCGTATTCGTTCGAGGTCCCCGAGAAGTCCTTCCATCGATTTCAGCATTAGGTATCGCCTGTTAGGCGGGTCGGTGACTGAATGGTCATCAATTGCCTCCTTGGCATCTTTTACGAACTTACAGATTGCATTAGCGATCGCAACTACCGCCTCGAAGAATGGATCACTTTGTTTCGTCATTTTGTTATGAGTTCCGTCCTGTTTTCGAGCGTTCTTTCCATGCATTCTGCTTGGATGAGGTTGCGTTGTCCATCTTGTCGTTAGGACATACAACTATTGGTCCGATCAACCGACGAAAACGGGTTTGTTTCGACAGGCATGAAGCCTCGGCGACAGTTGAAATTGCCATGCTGGCGAAGTCCACGGTCTATGTGAATTATTTTGTCATTTCAAAATAATGGTGCCACGTTGGCGCAGTCCCTGCACTATGACTTTGTGGAAGGTGGACAGCATGACCATCCCTTCTTTCACATCCAGTTGACAGATGAACTGATTCCAACGGACGATTTGCGGAGCGCGGGATTCGAGCTACCCGTTCCAAGCGCGGGGTGTTTATAAGTTGTAGGTAAGCCGCGATTTGGAACACTTGGAAGGGCATGGAGGATCAAGACGAAGATGCGTTCGAGGCCGCGCAGAAGGTGTGCGAGGAAGCGGTGGGTCGGGATTTGACCGCGACGGCGGCGGAGGACTGATTGACGGCAGAGGACGAGATTCAACAGCAATTCGAGACGATACCTCTCTACAAGTACCAAGCTTTCCCGACCGACCCGGACAAACGGGCATGGTTAAGAGAAATCTTAGTTGAATATAGGCTGTTTTTCGCCACTCGCAAAGATTTTAACGACCCGTTCGACTGCGTAGTTCCCGGTCTTCTGCAGACACCCGGAACCGTTATTAAGAGATTCGCCGAGGAGTTCGTCGAAAGTAAATTTCCTCAGGACCCCCGGCCGAGCAGCTAGTCAAGATAAGCAAGCTAATGTCTGTCGGCGCCCTGCAGGGAATACGCTCGGATCTCCAAAATGATGTCGTAATCGGCGACCACGCGGAAACCAAAGCTCGCGTAATTGATGGAGGGCCGCTGGCGGTACATTCATAAGCTATCTTGGTTTGAGTTGGCCGCCAGACCTGAGCCGGTCATTCAGTGCGTCCGGGGTGTCTCGCCGTGCGTCAGCTTCCGTGTATAAATCGTCTGGAAGTCTAGGAGCACCATTGTCGTCCAACGACCCCCAAGGACACGTAGCCAGCCGATGAGGACGAGGTTGCCGACAGATATGATCGCCCTGGAGCAGCCAGGGCATGAGCGGCTCGTTGTCATTTTGCTGAAAAATCTCAAAAGCCTGCTGTAACTCCAACCTCATATCCTCCTTCTAATCCGATTTTCTCAACGATCGACGAACCATTTGTTTTGTCGCTAATGTACATCGGGGGACCATCCAGGCACGCTGTTCCAGTGCTCCGAAGGCGAACCGCCTTCGATCTGCCGAGTCATAGCCTGCCGCACCGCACGTTCCAGAGGGGTTGTCTCAAAAGCTCCCGTCATGTCGTCGAGGCGGCGATAGTGAATCGTCACTGGCTGGCGGTCCATGATGGCGGCTTCCCCCTTTCCCTCCGGACTGCAAGTATGCTTCTTAGAACGAACGATAACAGAGGGTCAACCGACAGAGAAATGGCGCTTAATCGCGATGGCGAAAGCTTCAAAGCCCTTGGCGACTCCACAGCCTGTCCAGAGGCCGCCACCAATTCCATCGCAGGTCTCCTGATCATCCTCCGGCCCTGGAATCCGAATCCCCTGACGAGACAGAGCAGATGATGAACTCCGGGAACGTCCCGTGAAAACTGCTGGTGCAGCTGGTTCTTTGCCCAGAATGCTGGTCACTTTTCTCCTCGGATCAGTATTGTCTGCCTGGACACTGATCATCCTCCCGCGCGCCGAAGCCAACGGGTATCTACCGGCACCGTCAATGAACCTTCTGCCCACACTGATGTGGGTGGATGGACCTTTCGCCCTTTCGGTGTATGCAGTTTTGATCCTGTCGGGGTCGACGTCTTGGCGAGGATCTGTGATTGGAGAACGGCGCCGATCGCTCGCTCTCTTTTGTCGATACGTGTTGATTTTGTTTTTGGGTGCAGCCCTGACGGGACTTGCTGTCGAGGTTTATCGACTCGTTACATCCGAATCACGGTCAAGGACCCACCTCGATACGGGTGCTGTATTTCTGCTCGCCGCGCTTGTTGCACTCTGGTTTCCAGAATACGGTGTACTTCGGCAGAGGTCAGAATAGATGTTGCGCATCCGAACCGATCGCGGTCTGGTAGCAGCTAGAGAAAGGCGAGAGTACAAAAATGCGTTTGTCATATTCATCGCCGGGTGGTTAATTCTAAATGATCTTTTTCTATGCATAGAGATAGCGTCGGGGGCTTTGTACACGATACTTGGTTCCGCCTTAGTTTTGCTGGTTAATATTTTTTGGTTTTACCTCTTCTATCGTTTCTGGACCCTCCCGAGGTTTAGGCACTTGAGAGAAAAGGATAAAATGAGGAAGAATCTTCATACCTTGTCGGCCCCAAAGGAACCGAGCAACCGGAATTAGATAGGGCGGGCGCAATGGTTCCCGCCCCTGCCAAGCTGTCGCGATTTTTTTCCGGCGGACATAGGGTCTGGCCGGGGAGGAGCGAATTTGCGAGGCTGCGAAGCAAAAACCTCAAACCGTGCGGGGGCCTTGAAATGCGTAAATGGTGGTGGTGGTGGCTACCCGGTTGGCGTAAGAAATGGAAACTTGAGAAGCGCCGCGTCGAAGCAATTTCAGAGATTACCGGGGAAAGATTAGGCGTCGAGGCGATGGACCAACGTCCTCGGACCGCCAACGACATCATCGACACCGTACTTTTGGAGAAGGTGCTGAAGCGTATAACGGAAATCGAGGCGAGCGCCAAAGAAGCGGTCTACATCGACGACCTCGATGATTTAACCGACGACGCGGAACAACAGGGCCAATTTAGGGCGTACTTTTGTCCAGTGACCGAAATAAAGAATGAAGGCGAAATGGCTTTTGACCTAATCGAGGAATGGGGGGTTCCTAAAACGGCGATTAAAAAGCTGCGCGATTTGCTAAGTAAGAAACTAGCCGACACCGACGCGGAGTCAGCCCGTAGCGCATTACGCGCTCTATTTGAAGAAAAAGATTCTTGGGCAGATTACACAAACGATTACGAAGACACGATGCGAGGTTATACGCGCTGGCTGTTCGGAGCAGCCATCATTCTGCCGTTGTTGGCCGTCTTTGCCTTCCACTTCGCTTGTTGGTTCTCACCGTTGCTGTTCTTCGGACTATTATGCGCGGGGGCGGCAGGGAGTTGCGTCAGTGTTATGGCGAAGCTGCCAGCACTAGACGTCAGCCTGTCCGGTGAACTCGATGCTTATGGTCGCCGGATTTTGACCCGAATTGGTATCGGCGTCGTCGCCAGCCTTATAGGCTCTGCATTCCTTGGATGGCTTCCTATTTCTATTCAAAATCAAACCTTCGCGGATGCCTTAAACGCCTGCGCAACATCTCCCGTCACCTGTGCAGGAGTCAAAAGTCTGACCCTTCTCGGTGTTCCGATGCTACTGGGTTTCAGTGAACGCACACTGACCTCGTTCGAGCAGCGCGTGTTCGGGACTCCGCAGCAACACTAGGCCGCTAATGGGATCCATCAAGATATGAAATACGGATTCAAATCGCGATCAATCAGTCTATCCGAACGATATCCAGACCAAATTCATTGGCCTTGGGTTTAGCTTCAAAAAAAGCTACGCAGCAGTTTCCCTCTCTTACCCACTGCCTTAACAATTGAACCTCATTCTTGTCCATCATGCACCCAAATATTATCCCGGTCAAAAGCTCGACCGGATAATCGATTTTCTGGCAAGCCATATCAGGCCGAAAAATTCGGTACTCCCGTTCATAAGACCAGTGCTTCGACTTTGTGAGAATTACCCGCTCCATGGTCTTTCCCGAATCCTCGCCCGGAAGCACATATGTAAAGTCCTCGTACTTCACTGGCTGAGCGTCACCAAAGAAATTGCAGTTCGGAGAGCCATCGAATTCAAAACAGAGGCCTTTGTGCTTATCGGCATAGTGAGCCCACATCAGAATATCGTCTCTCACCTTGCAGAAGCACGTTATGCCGGCTTTATCAATTTCCTTTTGAACATCCTCGCGCATGCCCTCCAGCGCCTTGACGGACATCAGCCGCTCCCTCTTGGCCAGCCACTCAGCTTCAGGCGCATCAGGGAAGTCCTTGTCTAGAAGCTCCTCGACATATCTCTTGTAAAAGGTCCCTGGTGTTTGCAAGAGACTAGGAACTACACAGTCAAAGGGGTCGTTGAAAGATTGCCGGCCAGCGAAGAAGAGCTTGTGTTCAATCAGAATGTCTCTTACCCATCCCAGTTTTTCTTGGTCTCCCGCTGGAAAGGCCTGGTACTTGTAATAAGGCAACGTCTCGAATTGCTGTTCATTCTCATTGTCTGCCAACGTCATCGCCCCTCCACGTTTTCACGTTAAATCCCAATCCTCTCCACCTCGCCGACACTGATGTCATCGTTGCGCCGGTCGTAAAGGCCTGTCGTCTTGGCGTTCGAGTGTCCGGTGTTGATGCCTTCTCCGATGTTCGGGTTACTCTTGAGTTTGACAAGGTCAGAAACATCGCCGGGGAGCCCGACATTTCGCCGGTCTCTCCCCCGCGAGTTGGCCGATAGTAACTAAATACCTGGGTCACGAGCACTTGGTGTAGCCGGAGAGGCTCATCTGTCAGGCTTTTTCAACCAGTCCCTCAGCTCTCTATCCTGTTCTGTACGGTCCTCCGGTTCATCGGTATCGTTCTTTATGACGACAGATTTCACAATATCTCCGTCGGGCCCGTAAATCGGGATGTAAATCGGGGTCCCCTTCTTTCGTTTAAACCGAGACCTAGCCCACTGGACAGCGGCCTTCGTGACTTCTTGTATCAACTCCTTTCCGACGAGCGCGGCGGTCGGCAGAACTATCTCGATGATCTGGAAAAAAGTAACCCCGTAGGTTCCAGGTCGTCGTTCGCTATCGCTGCCCTCAACATTTATGTTTGTGTTGAGCGTGAGTGGGCGAATGGCCTCCGCAAGTTCTTCGGCTTCCTCAAGCGTGATCCGGGCAGGGTTTTTTGACCGAATAACAATTTCGTCCACGATTCCTCTCCTGCGCACAACGCTAGCGCTGGGATCGAATCATCAATGTGTTAGTCAACAATGACGTAACGGCGCTCGCCGCGCCAGCGGACCCTGCACGGTGGGGCGAAGTGGGGCACAGGCTCGATTCTCGACGGAGAGAATTGAGCGAAAATGAGCTGCGAGGGCTGAATCTGATCCTGACGCACTGCGCCTTGAATGAAGATGTGACTGGATCGATATCCTTGTGCATCGTGTCGCGATCAGCTTCACATTCGGCCAAAGTCTCGAACGGTGCCACCTCTGTGGTGACCCACAAGGCAAATCGAGAAATCTCCGAGGAAGCCTGCTTTTTCGTACGCGGACTCGCGAACATCGCGCGCCCAAGAGCCGAGCATTCAGACTGTCCTGACTTCTTCAAACCAGCCCTGCAAACGGGATATAAAGGTTCACATTCTTAGGAGGGAGCATCCTCGATGCCAAAACGAGCGCTTATTCTCGGTGGTGGCGGCCCGGTCGGAATCGCATGGGAATCGGGTCTTCTAGCGGGCTTCGCGGAAGGCGGCGTGAACCTCGAACACGCAGATCTTATTGTGGGCACCTCGGCGGGATCGTTCGTCGGCGCACAGATAGCGCTTGGCAAGGCGCCCGCTGCACTCGCTACGGCGATAATCGCGGAAGATGCTCCCATTCAGAAAGCTGGAAGCTCACCGACTCAACGGTCCGGACCGGCACCTGACCTGACGACTCTTATCGCCAAGATGGGCGAGGCTGTTTCCGGCAAGCGCCCTGGCCAGGAAGTGCGCGCCGAAATCGGCAGATGGGCGCTCGAAGCAAGGACCATCAGCGAGGAAGCGTTTCTCGCGGGCTTTGGACGATCATTCAACGAACTGCCCGACGACCTCTGGCCGGATCGCGATTACGCGTGCACAGCGGTCGATGCGCTCTCCGGAGAATTCGTGGTATGGAAGCGAGACTCTGGTGTTGGCGTCAAGCGCGCCGTCGCCTCCAGTTGCAGCGTTCCTGGCGTTTTCCCGCCGATTACAATCAAAGGCCGACGCTACGTCGATGGCGGGATGCGATCTCCTACCAACGCCGATCTCGCAAAGGGCTGCGATATCGCGGTCGTCGTGGCGGTGACGGGCGCCGCTGCGAACCCAGCGATGGCTGACCAGTTCAGAAAAATCCTTGACAAAGAAATCGCAACGATACGGGACAGTGGCACGAGGGTTGAGCTTATCGTGCCCGATTCGGCGAGCATCAAAGCATTCGGAATCAACCTGATGGATCCTCGCCATCGTCCCGGGGCCGCGAAGGCCGGACTCGCGCAGGGAAGCGAAGCGGCCTCGGCTCTCAAATCGTTCTGGACGTGAACGACCGTTCGGTTTCTTTGGTTGCCACAGGCCTAGTGTGTGCAGGGCGTGCTGCCGTGGGCTAGTATCCGATCCGTTTATCTTTCGGAAGGAGGCCGCCAATGAAAGGAAGTTGCCTTTGTGGTGGAGTACAGTACGAAGTGCGCGGGCGACCGATCCGATTCTATCTTGACCACTGCTCCAGATGCCGAAAATCGACGGGATCGGCCTTTGGCGCTTGGCTGGTCAATGACCGCGCCGGTTTTCGTTGGATAGCGGGCGAATCGCTAGTAAAAAAGTATGCTGCGCCAGTGAAGCAGGAACCGCCCGGCTATCCACATCACTTCTGCTCGGTATGCGGCGGCCCAGTTCCCTACGTCGATCAGCAAATTGTTGGCATCCCAGCGGGAACCCTGGACGAAGACCCGAAGGTCAAGCCGCGCCGTCATATATTCGTTAGCATCAAGGCCCCGTGGTTCGAGATTACAGATGCCCTTCCGCAGTCGCCGCGAGGTCACGATTCATAGAACAGGCCACTGGCATCAGTGAACTTTGTGCCTGCGATGGAATCCGGCATCGTGGATCATCTGTTATCATTACGCAATTAGCGGGACAGTAAAGAACATCTCGATATGCTCAGGTACTGACCGGCCAGCGGATGCGTGCCTTCGACGATCCAGTCGACCTTGTCGTCTACATGCTCGAAAAAGCCCGCGCCATCGCCGCGGTCGAGCTCCTTGAAAATCTTTCTGACGTAGTCTTCGGTGATCATCAAATCCTCCTGTGCATACGCGGCTTTTGGTCTGGGAAGGGCACCGGCTCGATTCTCGACGGAGAGATTCAAGCATGATTCATCAGCTGTCAGCATTCGCCATGGCCTGATCGATGTCGTCGTCGTGTACAAAGTCGACCGGCTGACCAGATCGCTGGCCGACTTCGCAAAGATGGTCGAGGTCTTCGACGCGCAGGGCGTCTCGTTTGTGGCAGTCACCCAGCAGTTCAATACCACCACCTCGATGGGCCGGCTAACCCTCAACGTGCTCCTGTCATTCGCTCAGTTCGAACGCGAGGTTACGGGAGAGCGGATCCGGGACAAGATCGCAGCCTCGAAGCGAAAAGGAATCTGGATGGGCGGGTGTCCGTCGATAGGATACGACGTCAGTGATCGCCGTCTGGCCATCAATCAGGCAGAAGCGGCGACTGTACGGCAGATTTACCAGCGCTATCTCAAAATCGGTTCTGTTCCGAAGTTAAAGCGGGAACTCGACCGCGACGGTGTCGTGTCAAAGATCCGGGTGTCCAGGAAGGGAATCAGATCAGGCGGGCTGAGCTTTTCACGCGGCGCGCTGTACGAACTGATGTCCAATCCGATCTACATCGGCGAGATTCGTCACAAGCGGGAGCGGCATCCGGGGCAGCATGAAGCAATCCTGGACCGAAATCTATGGGAAAAGGTCCAAAAGCGTCTGAGAGGTCGCACCGATCGGCCGACCGAGCCTCGAACCAAAGTGTCACCGAGTCCGCTCGCTGGAAAGATCTTTGACGAAACTGGTGAGCCGCTCTATGTCCAGGCCACGGCGAAAGACCGCCGACGATATCGGTACTACGTGTCACGAGTGTTGGTCAGAGGTTCCAAAGTGGAGGGACAGCGTGGTTGGCGGATGCCTGCGCCGGAACTTGAACGAGCTGTCGCAATCGCTGCTCGGAGCATTCTGGACGACAAGGCGGCTATTATCGAGGCCTTGCAGGTCGCCGGAACGGGAGACGCCAATATTAATCAGGTCTTCACTTTGGTGGCCGAGTGGAGGGATCGGTTGCTTGCTGAGAGGGAACGTTCGACGGCCCTGATCGAATTAGTGGTAAAGGCAGTGCTGACCGACGAAGGCATTCGACTCGGGCTGAACATGCCCATACCGCCTTGGGGGCCTGGCGGCAAGTCGCAACGCAAGGTGCTCCATCTGTTCCGGTTCGTTCCATTGAAAGTGAAGAGACGTGGCGTCGAGATGCGGCTCATCATCAACCGCGGTGATGAGCCGAGAAAGCCTGATCCTGCACTCCTAAAGGCATTCGGACGGGCCAGAGAATGGTTCGAGGAGTTGACGTCAGGTCGCGTCCTTTCGCTGGTCGAGATTGCGCGCCGCGAAGGTCTCGCTAAACGCTATGTCACTCGGCTGACAAAACTAGCCTTCGTATCGCCGGATTTTGTTGAGGCGATCGCAGGGGGCGGGGCGGCGCCGGTTACGACTAACCTGCAAATGCTAATGGACAGTCGAGTAGCGCTGCCGCTTAGCTGGGATGATCAGAGGGAGTTTATTTCCGAATAGTTGTCGAGCAGAACGATTGATCGCGCTAGCAAACACAATGATTTTCAGTCTCTTCTAGCCGCGCAGAGCGGTCCAGGAGCAGGGAACTGCGCAAGTTTTCGATGAACTCCGCGACGCTCGCTAAACATCGTGCACGCTCTGTCAATAAACGTTGAATAACGCTGGACGGTTTCCGATCTCGCCGCTGCCCAGCATGTTTTATTCGTCATTGCGAATCAGATCGGCGGATAGGCCGGGGCGACGACGCTCGTAAATCTATTGTCCATTCCGAGTCGCACGATCGCCCGCTTGTTCGGCCTCTTGTTCGCAAACAAAAGCGCCGTTCTTGGTATTCCCGTACCATCTTTCGCCTTTGAAGTGATAAATCCCGCTCGGCAGATTCAGCCAGACTACGGTATCCTTCGGGCAGTGTTCTTGCGCCTGTTGCTCGGTTGAGAACAGAGTTAGATTCCCCGCCGAATAAGCGATCTGGGGACGGATGTACAAGACGGAAAACAGAACAACGAAAATGAGCACCAATCGGGCCGATCTAGTTTGTGTCGGTTGAAACGATTTTTTCATAGAACTCTCCAACAATAGTGTTAGGGTTACCTAAGTTTCAGTTTTAGCTCGGAATGAATTTCCAGTAGCGCCTGATCACGGTCGCGCTCGGCGATCGTTTCCCGCTTTCCAAGTACGCAACATAACCGGCGCTGACTTTGAGATGCGCGCCCATCTCGCGCTGGTTCAATCCCGCGTCCAGCCGCCATCGCTTGAGCTCCTTCGGCTTCGGAACGATCCGCGCCCCACAGTTCGGGCAATGCGTTAGCGCGACAGCGTGGCGAGGCTTCATCGACAATTAGTTAGCAGACCGTGTCGTGACAGACAAACGGCCACTCGATAGTGTGGTCGAACACGATGGCCCAAGAATTCACCTGTCATTTGCTTTATTCGGGACGCCGCGATAACGAGTGGAATCGACCGTGCGCATGAAACTTCCCTGGAAACGCAAACTTCCGACGGGCGAGATTCTATATAGAGAGGCGGAACGGCTCGGCCTTCATTTCGATAAAACAGACAAAACGCGTGACGCCGATTTACAACAGCGCGTGCTGGTCGCTTGGGCGGAGCGGCGAAACGCGATCGTCAACTACACGCAGACGATCGCAATTGTCGCCACGCTTCTGATCACCTTAGGGGTCGCGATTTCGACTCAGCGCGAACAGAGGAATCAAGAATCGGCCGACCTGATGCTGAAATTCGAAGCCCTCTTGTATTCGGGAAGAAGCGCACCGGTCACGAAGGCGCTCGAGATGGACATCGCGCTCAACAAGGCGAAGGACGTCGACGACGAGGCGATCGACGAATTTCTGGGGAACTACGAGTTACTCGATGCGGCCTATCGCCATGGCCTGATCAACGCTGACATGGCTGACGACGCATTCGAGGCTGATCTGGCGAGCGCACTAAAGGACCCGATGGTAAGGAGTTTTATAACGAACGCGAAGGCCGAAGATGGGTCCGACATGTACGACGGCGTGTTGGAACTCGCCCGCATTTGGAAAATCCCATTCACTCCGCTGTCCTTCGCGAGTCCGTCAGGCGCAGGCGCCGTCGGGTCGCCATCTTCTCCCACTCCCTGATCTCAGGTATCGAGCGATTCCTCCCATTCAGAGCCGAGCACCCATGAGAGCGCCGAAAGCTTACCGCTCAGCAAACCCCATTCGAAGTCGTCCCATCCCAAGTTCTTCTTGCCATATTTCCGCTCGATGCGGCCTGCCGCCTTACGGGCAGTCACAAAGATCACCTTCTCGGCCTCGGTCAGCTTCTCTTTGCCGCTTTTGAGTTAATAGAGCCAATTCTGATGCCTATTCCACCAAACTTTTTCCCAGAACTCGTTATAGTTGGCGAGAATTGCCTTGTCCCCGCGGCGAAGGATCATCGGCCAGACCTCGCCCTCGGTTTCGTCTGAAGGGATCCATTCGACTTTGTCGCCTTCCTTCGTGTAACCGATTCGATGCCCGTTTGGTCCGGTTTCCCGGCCTCCACGGGCTCGTGCGTTTCGGCTGTGCTACACTTCTTCATTCCGAGCAATTCGTCGTAGCTCTTGAAGTATCGTCGATCGTTATTCCGTGCCGCTTGTGTTGTTTGATGAGCTCGGTGATCTCTCGTGCGCGGTCGATCCGTCCGGGATGGTTGGTTTGCGGGGCTGCAGCATCCCGATCTGGCGGGTGACATCGCGTAGGAGAACGCGCTTTAAGAGGGGACAGGAACGGCACTTCAGCTGAAATTTTCATTTATGCTCGACGCACCAAATCGCCAAACAAGTCTTGCGCTGTCGCGAACCCTCGATCTGTCAGCTGATAAAATCCGCCCTTAGCAAGATGTATTTTTTCGGACACCAATTCTCTGAGTGCAGGGGACTTCGCAATGTCATCAACGTTCAAGCGATCAGCATGACTATCAAAAAGAGGAGATCTACCAGCTATCATATCCAGCGTGGTCAGTCTTTTCCGGACGTTAGAAAGATAGAGACATTCCTCTAGCCCGCCCGCCCCGACGTCCTGCCATCTATAAATTTGGCGATATCCATACAGGATCAACAGTAAAGAAAAGGCGTCCTCTGGGCGTCTATCTGGCAAAAATTTGAGAGTGAGGTAGCGCAGCTCTTTGCTATCGATTGTCTCAACGTGCACAGCATAAAGAACGTCAAGCCTCAACCATTCCTTCTCCTCGAAATCTGTCATTGGCCGTGTTGGTGATAGAGCATTAAACGCGCGCCGTGCGGCTTCACGCTCGGCCGATTGTCGATCGATTTCTCGAGCCATCGCTATCGTACGCTCCGTCTCTTTAGACAGCTTGGCAAGGTGTTTCGTTTGGACAGGGGGTTGTGCTTGGGCGGGCTGAGCGACAATCTTTTTCGGTGCTTCCTCTCCTATGGGTCGGCTATCAAGCGCACTAGCCATCGCGCGAATTGCCTCTACCTTCTCAGGCGACGGCGGAGGTATTTGCTTTTTCGACATCGCCAATTCACCGAGGTCGTATTGTCGTTGCTGCGGCTTCGCGTTCCATGCCGTTCGCATTCTTTCGACGTAGCGGGGACCCGCTAACCAGCATACGAAAAAAAACCACAACGCCAACCAGATATGGGGATTTGTAACGACCGGATGGAGCCATTGCCTGATAGCGGGAGTGGTAAGCGGACCGATGCTGATGACCCCCAGCACGATCAACGCAAAACAAAGCGGAACCGCACCGAGCAGATATGAAGCTACCGCCTTCGCGATCTTTCCATCCATCAACGCGTCCGTTCCAACGTGAAAGAACGGTTCGGTAAGTACGCCAAGCAAAACCGCATCTCCAATTGTTCGGACTTGCTCGTCGCTAAGCACGGCGGCACACCAAGGCGACTGTGCGGCGTCGTTTCATTCCAAAATTCTCGCCGCGTTCCACTCAGGGAGAAGTGTCGAACGCCGTGCTCACGGTAACGTCGTCGCCGCCGAGAATGCTCGATAAGGCGCCGCTTGCACTGTTGTTCGCGCCGCCGCTGACGCTCGATTGAAGGCCGCTCGCTGCGTTGCTTGCGCCGCCGCTGACGCTGGATAACTGGCCGCTCGCCACGTTGTTCTCGCCGCCGCTGAGGCTCGATTCCGGGCCGCTCGCCATGTTGCTCTCGCCCCCGCCTACACTGGAGTAATCGCCACTCGCCGTGTTGCCATAGCCGCCGCTGACGCTCGAATTTTCGGTCGAAAATTCGCCGCTGCCACCCGCCGTGTTGAAATAGCCCCCACTGACGCTCGATATTCCGCCGCTCGCGGTGTTGAGCGAGCCGCCACTGACGCTGGATAAGCCGCCGCTCGCCGTGTTGTTCCCGCCGCCGCTGACGCTCGATCCAAAGCCACTCGCCGTGTTGTTATCGCCGCCGCTGACACTGGCGGCGTCCGAGATACCCAGCGTTTGCAAACACTCGATTGGATAGGCAGTCGAACCGGCAGCATTACACTCCCCGCCGGTGATGCTGGCGTAGACGGCGCTCGTGAAGTTCGCGTAGCCGCTGACCATGCCGGCGCTGGCAGTAAACTCATGCTGCGACCCCACCACCAGATTGTGTGAGCCGATCCTATTGCTGTCGATCGCTGAAGGGGCGAGTGAATCTTCGTCGTAACCAACGACCAAGTTTCCCAATCCGGTCGTATCCACCGTGGCGCCGGATCCACTCTCGATATGGACATTGGCGCCGCTGAAGATAACTTGCGGACCCTTCAAGCCTCTCTCCGTACCCGGATCCACGCTTACATAAGGTCCCAGCGCCAGTGCGTGATTGTTCTGCAGAGTCGTCACCTGCATCTGCAGCGTTGCGACCTGTGCCTGGAGCGTCTTGATCGTCTGCAAGAGGCACTTCGCGGATGTACTGCCGGTTTTGCAGGCCTTTGCTGCAGCCGCCTCCTGCGCAAAAGCAGGCGAGGACAGGGCAATCGCAAGCAGTGTCAAAACCAGTCGTGGTGCCTGAGTCTTCATCCAACGCGTCCTTCCCATTTTGGAAATCCTCTTGCTTTCTGGCAGATCCATAAATAAATCGGCCGGTTCTCACCACGCTGCCACAGGTCTCGCATCAAAATGTTGTTCGGCACCTCTGTGCGCCGATGAACGATCCCGCCGAGGGACCCACAGTAAGATTGCATTTCGAGGTTCACACCACCTTCAGCGAAGCCCGCTAGAAGCCACGATTCCCGCGATTCCGACCGGGCCGCCACCACCGAGAACAAGCGCTCGTTTAGGCATCGCGGATACACCTTTCAAGAAATGTGAACCTTTATATCCCTTTTGCAGGATTGGTTTGAAGAAGTCAGGACACGGTCTGAATGCTCGGCAATTGGGCGCGGGCTGTTCGCGAGTCCCGAATAGCAGAAAAACTCGCTCTTCCTGCGAAGGCCCTGGTGGACTAATGGAGCGAAAATTACGGCATCGCGAGCGAACTACCGTAATGGACCCGCGTTGGTCGCGCGAGATGCGGCGGCGTAAAATGCGCCTACGCACCTATCCGGTACGCTAAGGAGCGTGCGTGAAGACGCGCCCATCGACCCGAGGGTAGTGTCTCAGTTTGGCATTAGCGGGAATGCAGGGTTGGACTAGGAGGTGCATCCTGGGTCAGGTGGGTAATGTGGAGGGTCGCATACGCAATGGAAGGTCGCGCTGTCTATCCGCAAAAATATCGACAGCAATTTCGTGCCGGTACATGAAGTTAAAAATGCTGTCAAAGCGCAGAGGAGAAGGAACCCGGTCGCTACAATCGTGAACGCAATGACTGGTCTCATTGCTATTCTCAGTTTGTCCAATTGGTAGCGGTTTAGTTTGAATGAAAACGCCATTTCGTCCGTGACTGCCAGTGGAGGTTAGCTCGCTTTTTTGTCCTTCTGGCTCACTTCCATTCGTCCACTATCGCAATCAGTTCATCGAACGCAAACAGATGGTCAGTGACGTCCGATTGCATCGCTGGCGTGAGGCGCAGCGTTTTGTGAATCCGGATGAAATTACCTCTGTCGAGAATCGAGCCGGAATTACTAGCGCAATTGACCGCACTGATGGGCGTCGGTGCCATCGCGAGGGTTTTCGCGACCAGCGATCCGCGTCACTAGACGGCAGTCTACCGATAACGTTCGCAAGTTCGAGTCTCGAGCGCATTTGCTTTTGGCGTGCGCGGGCGAGAACGCGTGCAGAAAGTATTCCAGTTAAGTGCCATCCGATCCAGGCGATCGGAAATCGGGACTGGATTCCCTTCCTTCCTTTTTGAAAAGGAGAGCCCAAGCTACAAACGCCGCGAATGCTCCTACTGCAAGAAATCCAGCTTGATCAACAAGAAGGTAGAAGACAAGCGAGACTATCACCAATGCGGCGTCAACAGCACCCAGAATTATTTTGGCTTTTCCCTTGGAAAGGGGATACGTAAGAACTGCCACGCCTAGTATCGATTGCATCGCGAAGGCAGGTGCTCCAGTTGTCCACGTCAAATAAAGTTCCGTCACGAGAGCCGCTGCAACTAGAGCAACGAAAAGAGCAATACCGAGTTTTTGGATCATTCCTAACCTCGCCTCCATCGTCTCATCGGTCTGTTGGTCCTGCCAGCTTACACCTACCAACCTACCGAGCCAGAACGCCAGAAGGCTTGCACCAGCGAACTGGAGATAACGGTGACTAGGGAACAGTAGCACTCCGAATATAAATAGGCCCGTTAAACCAAAGTAAGTCGAAATACGTTCGGCGCGAGCGTATTCCGTGGGCAAGATACCCGGATAAAAGATTAAGTTCAGTTTTTTTCTGTGCACAATTAGCAAACTCGCTTAGTGATTTCGACGGATATACTCTTTGTCATTCAAGGCACCAGGTTGGACACGGCGCGACTACTGGCTCCAGTCTTTCAGTGTCGAAACTTGAAACGGCATAAAGAAGGTCGGAACCTTCCCGGCAAGTTCCCTTCATATCTTGCGATTGTTCGTGACGCGCCCGTCTGTTAAATCGTTTTCGGAATGGACGTACCCCGCGCAGCACTCTCGACGCTTGTGGCTGGTTATCTGGGTTTTATCAAAACGCCCTACCTGTTGGAGAGTTAAAGTGAATGGATGTGGATATTTTGAAAGCGGAGATCTTCGAACCTGTCGCCAACCGTATCAAAGATGAGGCTGAATCTCTCAGGCAGGTTAGAAGATTCAAATGCTCCGGCATCGAGGGATGGTTCAAAGTCGAGGCAGTTGCAGCTCTCGGAAAGCGTGTTGAAGGTCTTCAGAACAGAGGTCCTGACCTTCGACTCCTCGATGTTTGCATCGAACTCAAAGCCGCCACTGACTGCAACACAGTTTACATTCTCAAAGGGCTGAGATACGGGACTCTCCATGTCTGTTCCTGGGCAGCAGCGATAACATCACCGCTTGCGTCGAACGATTGGAAATGAGCTCGCAGATGGTCGCGCAGGAAACCTTCTCCGACGAGCCAGACGGAAAACACAATTGGATCGTTGGCCTAGTCGTCGCCAAACCGGATGACAACCCCGCAACCTTTTTCGCGTCTGAGTCGTCAATTGGCGCAGACTGCATTCGAGCGGCCTTGGAGAAGCTTGGCCGACAACGCGCGGTGGACAAGTTGTTGGAACTCAGGAAGATCAGATCGAATCCGGCTCTTGCGATAGATCCTGATTATCAACGAACCTTCAACGGATTTTACCGGGTTTTGTAGGTGTCCCTGGGATGACCCTGATGGAACAGGGCGCTGTTGGCGTTTGGCAGAAATGCTAGTGAGCCTCACGACTGATATCGGCGATACGTCCGGGCGAGTGGTCGATAAGCGACATCCGCTCTAGAGGATCTCAAATCAACTCAGGAGTCCATTCTGTGCCAGAGTACAAGATTGAGGGCGATGGGTTAAGACGCGAAGCACGTTTCCGGATAGTATCGTGGGGCACAATCTTATTACTGCTGGCGGTAACTGTACTGCTGTTCGCGCTTCGCGTTTCTGGGCGTTTGAACGCCAACTCGGATCTTCGTTTCGTGTTTGCGTTCACTCTTCTTGGGACGGTCGTCGGCGCCTGTTTTGTAGGTTCCCGCGAAGCGCTACATTCTGCGGAACGACAAATGGGTTTTGTTCTGAACGACAATGAGATCGTCCAAAAAAGGAAAGGGTACCCTGACATAAAGATTGCATTTTCTGAAATAGCAACTCTGCGCGAGGAACTACGATGGTTGATTATTAAGACCGCAGAGCCTCAGAGGAAGATTGCAGTTCCCAAGTCTGTCAGTGGATATGATGCGATTTGCGCCGAACTTGCAAAACACCACCCGCTTTCTGCTCGTGTAGATCGCGTAGAGTTCCCGTTGAAAACTACCGCCTTGTGTGCGGCAGCTATTCTAAGCTGGACCGCAGTGATCTGGTTTCGCGATGTGGGGGTTGTCATCATTTCTGGAACCGGCGGGCTTATCACCCTTGCCATCGGATCGCATAGTGTGTGGACAATGTTACATTCCCAGGTAAGGCGTTCGCTGCTCTGGGCTTCGCTTGGCTGCGCGTGGTTAATGGCAATCTTGGTGATCTACCTTCGCGTGGTGCGTCTCTGACTTGGAGGCAAGCTCGAAGAGCCTCTGGCCTGCAACGAGAAGGATTCAAAAGCCTACGCCGCTTTCGTCGCATGTGAACTGTCGGAAACGCGCAATGAGCTTCCGAAGGAATCGTTTGATTGTCGTATCTTCACAATGCGATGTGGACGATGAAAAATTGGCGCTCGGCTCCCCGAATGTGTTCGACTTAAGATAGGTGCAGATTCGAGCAGAACTCCATCGCGGATAGCGCGCTGGTCACCCCTACTTAGAGTCAGGTTGACACCACCTAAGATGGATTGTGATGCTCCCAGTCGTCGATGTCATGGAAAATGTGCCTCAGGATCCGGACCGTGTTGGAGAGTTCTATTCAATCGCAGAAACGAATGTTTTGCGGTGCGTCGAAAGCCTCCATAGTCTGGTCCAAATGGCAGACTCACTTATGCGTAAGATCCAGATGAGTACCTGATAGACAAGGGCGGCAGGCTGGCCACCGGCCAGCTCCCGAATCCGGCTTCTAAGCGCGGCCTGATCGCTGCGGATCAGGCGGTAACGGTGATTATGAGTGGTCAAAGAGATAAAGCGGCGGTTGTGGCCAAAAATCGGAATTATTCGTAATCATGCGAACCATCTTTGCGATTACGCTACTCATCGCAGCTGTCGGTCTTCTGATGCTGAGTGCATGGCCTCGCGCTGCCGGTTCCAGCGCGGCGGAACCCGCTGGGTCCGGCACCTACCTTAATGTGACCGCTGATCTTGTCCTCGGACAGGACGATCTCGTCCACAACCAGCGAAACTTGGTGAACTCAGCCTAGCTCTTTAATTATGCGGCCCTATCTGGTCAGGGAGTCGCGACCGATAGTCTTGGACACGTTTATGTGTCAGACACTGGGAATAATCGGGTTTTGGGTTGGCGAAACAAGAGCGCCTCGGCGAACGGCCAAGAAGCCGATTTAGTGCTCGGCCAACTCGATTTCATCGACTCCTACTGTAACCAGACGCAGGACGGCTTTGTACCCACCAGCGTTACCTTGTGTGATCCCGCGGGCCTCGCGGTTGATAGTGTTGGCAACCTATACGTCGCGGATAGTGGAAACAATGTCACGGAGTGTCCTACTTCCAACGTCGCGTGTTAAGGATTGGCGTGCGGCCCGTGCACTACGGGGGCATTCAAACAGTGCATAAAGGCCGAGCAGTTTGTCGGATCGCCAGCGTTTGCGTTCACACACTTTTGATAGCCTTCGACTAATGCGCTTTGCTCGGAAGAGCAGTGAAGAATCTCCTGACACTCCGGCGCATAAGGACTATCTGGTATTAGAGTTTTGCCGAGCACTGCGGAATTGGGGCATTCTAGTTTGTCTCTACTCGCCTTACTGTCCTGTGCGCGAATTGTTGCGGGTCCCACGGCCTTCGGATCACTCGGAGCGGGTTGCGCCGGCAGAATATATCCTTTCGCACCACCTGGAAGCGGGAAGGGACCTTGAGGTTTGTCTGTAGCAGGCGGGAAGGTATTCGGCTGATTCAGTCGGTCCGCTTTCTTCATACTCCACAGTTCCAAGGCGAAGCTGCAAATGTATCGGCATCCGCGATCGTGCATTCGGGCTCCGCACATCTTTCGAGCAGCGGTCCAGTCTCCGGGCCGATGTTCAAAGCCCGGTGGAGGCGGCGATGGGGGCGCATCAGGACACCACTGCGGAGTACTTGTCGGACCCGCCGATTGCGCGCTTAGCACGGGCGGCACCATCAGATACCAGCCCACAAGCGCGAGCGCGGCGGCGTGACGGGGATTCATGGGTTTCGCTACCTGCGCCGGAGCACGTGTCCCTTGTGAGTCTCGCCGGTCCATTCTATGGCCAGCGTCTGCCCCGACAGATACTCGGTATCCCGTTTCGACATCTCACTGTCAATCCAGTTCTTTATCGTCGGAAGCACTTCGCTCCGGAACTTCTCAGCGGCTTCCTCCGAATACTCACTCTGGCGGACAGGATATAGGTACAGTTCAGCGTTGCGTTGCGGTTCGTCGTATGAAACGCCTTGATCAGAAACCCGGTAGTGCACCAAGTCGAGTGAGGCAACGACTGGTCCGGAAAACTTGGCCGTGGAGAATATCGTCTATTCCACCTTAGCGTGATAAAGGATCGTCTGGGTCGGCCAAATCCGACCACAGAAAGACCCGTAGCCGTGAACGCCATGCGAACTTCGCGCTCTGAGCATGCAAAGCGCTCGGTCTTTTGGGGCTTGATAGCACTAATTCGCACGGAGTCATCTCGCAAGCGCGGCTGCGCGGCGTGGGTTCATGTTCGCTTTGTATCGCAGAACGCTGAGCGCGAAAGGCTGTGCGCGCTATTCGTCGCGTCTGTCGCAAATCTCAAGCCCGCGCGCCCGCGATAGCCGCTGGCTTGACGAATCGGTTATGGTCTGTCGAGGAGTTAATTGAGGCGGCAACTGACGCTGGGAATATCTCGCAGATTTCGTTGGCTTAGCGTACTGGCGGGATTGTTAGGGCTGATAGGCTCGATGTTTGTTTTGTCTCCCATTTTTATCGATTTCTCCGCTTCTCCGACGCCCCTGGACACGGCGCTTGTTGTGGCAGTCAATTTAGCGGAACCGCTCCTGATCCTTGGATCGCTGGCTTTGCTGGTCTTGTTCGCTGGCTGGCTCGTCGGAAGATTGCGAATTTCAAATTAGGACACTACCCGATTTCTGGTGCTGTCTTAATTCCGGCTTGAGTGTCTGAATTTGAAAACGCGAGTGTCTTAATTTGGCGGGATCAACCGAGACAAAGCGGGATCAAGCGGGTATGGGCGTCCTCGCATTACTTGAACAGGTCTTGGTCCTGAGGGGAATATATTCCGGGCGGTGGAACGAAGCACTTGCTGCCTGCTCTTCTTCCTTTAACACCAGGATCGGCGGAGACGATGCACCGGACAAACAACTCGGCAAAAACGCCGTGCAGGCTCAGGGTGAACTTCCCATCGTACGACAGGAGTACGTCCAACTTGTGTGAACCGTCGTCATACCAATTTTGTCTCATGCTCTCGCATTGCTGAGTCGTGTCGAAGCATTGTACTAAGCACCACTCTGACAGGGGCGCACTTAACGCAACTGTGCGGTGTGGGACCGGCGGTTTAACTTCGTCAGCCAAGGGCGGCAGCATCAGGCACCAGCCCACAAGCGTGAGCGCGGCTGCGTGGCGTAGTTTCATGTTCGCTTTTGTATCGCAGAAACCCTGAGCGCGAAACGGCGCACGCGACGGACGGCCGGCGTCTAAGTGCGGAGTGCGAGTGTCCTAATCCGTCGGGCGACGAGCAACCCCGCCGCGCCCCAGACAACAACGGGAAACGCCGACAGCACCACCAGCCAAGCCAAATTTTCATCCACGTCGAACATCCAGTGATTGAACAGCATTCCAAGTGGCATATTCGGCAACCAGGCCAACCATCTTAGAGCGTTGCCGAAGTCATTGATTGGGGCGAAGTACGTGAAAAGCAACGCTCCCACTGGTATCGCGGCAAACAAGATAACGATGCCGACCTGCACAAGCACGAGCGCGGCTGCGTGGCGGGGCTTCATATCCGAGTTAACAGACGGGCGCGCGGCCGACAAGAATCTTCGAACCGGACGGTACTGTCTCAATTCGGGGCTGAGTGTCTGAATTTGAAATCGCGAGTGTCTTAATTTCCTGCATTAGTACGGGGACGGTTTACCTCTGATTTCAAAAGTTGCACGGCGGTGCAGGCCCGCAACTACACATGACCACCAAGCAACCGTACACAATTGCCCCGGCAACGACCCACCACAATACAAGAGGCGCTCCAATTAGAAGCCAAGGCCGCTTCGTTCCATGAACGGCAAGAGTTATAGCGAACACCCATATTGCCGACGCCACTGATACGGCCATCAACCTCGGTTCCGGGGCGACATCGACGGCTTTCCAATCAACATAGACGACAGCAGCAAGTACTGCTGATGCCACAAGGGCGAGCGCGGCTGCGTGGCGGAGCTTCATGTTCGTTTTGTACCGCAGAAACGCTGAGCGCGAAAGGCTGTGCGCGCTACTCGTCGCGTCTGTCCCTAATCTCAAGCCCGCGCGCTCGCTCGCTATGGCCGCTGGCGTGACGGATCGGCTATGATCGGCTGAGGAATTGATTGAATCAACAACCCCACAGCCATAAGCCTCACGGATTTGCGGCGACACTCATAGCGTCGCTTTTGGTGGCCGCTGCCGCTTTCGTAGGGCCGTTCTTTTTCGGCACATCGTCAGGACTGAAATTTCTGTTCTGTCTAATAGTGTTGCCGATCCTCTGGGCAACATTGCTAGTCGCCGCATACTTCCGCTATCGAAGCAGGCGCTGGTTTTGGTTCTTACTCGGTTCGCCTCTTGCTCTCTGGTGGCTCTATTTCATTGCGATTACCTCCGTGACCAATACCTACCCCTGAAGCGGTCGCGAATCAGAAACGTGCTGCGTAATCTCATTGTCAGGGTTTACTCGCTGGGACCGGTTTCAATCACTGTCCTCATGGTTGCAGCGAGCGCCGCATACTCCCCATGGTCATCGACCAGCGACGTACCTTGACTCACTAATACCCTGTGGGCTTGTTTGGGCATCGCGCTACTTTGGCATCTCTCGCTGATTGCCAGCGAAGAGAACAAGCCCGCAATGCTCTTGTACGCGATCAAATGCGTCTTTTGGCAGAAGGGCACCAACTCGATTCTCGACAGAGAGAATCGAGCAACAATCAACTGCTGACGGTCGAATCTAGACTTCTCTGGACCGTTCCTCGCTGCCAAGCTTAATTGCCTTGCCGTCCGCCCGACAAGGCTGCGAACTTAGCTTAACGCATGATGATGCGCGCTGCCTTATTCATTACGTCGTCGGAAATTTCGGTAGTGGGTCAGTTTGAGGCTGATAGTTCACTCCGATTCCAATTCTCGCAATAGAGTGGCACCCCAGGCTGTAGCCCTCGCCAACTTGACCTCGAGGTCCCCAAGGTCGCTGACGAGCGCGAGGTCGCGGACCTGGTCGTACACAAGAGGAGGCAGATCGCGATCAAGGTAGCGCACCCCGAAATCCCATCGCGCGGGACAGTAGCGCATGCGCAAGAGATCAGCGAGCGGCTTTAACGTACATGTCCAGAATGCATTGACGGCCTCGACGTGCTGGCCGCGCAAAATGGCCTTGCGGACAAAGACCTGGCCCATAGGGAACCACGTCTGCAGTTCCCGATAGCGCCGGTCCCGCTGCACCGCCAACGCTCGCTCGTCCAAGGGCCTGGGTCGCAGCCAAGTTCCCTTGTCGAAGAGAGGCACCCTCTCACCATGTCGCTCGATGTCGAGATGACAATCAGGGTCTCCGGCCCGGAAAAAGATCAGGTCGACCAGAAGAAAATCGCCACCATCTTTTAGCTTGTAGTACCGGCCCTTCAGCGGGGTGTGGCTGGCGGTAATCGGAGATACCGCCTCGAGGGCTCGCTCCGCGCACGCGTACAGGTCATCGAACGACGCATGATCGGCCACTAGGTACTCTAGGTCGATGTCCGAGTAAGCATCCACGGCACCAAAGGCCGCACTGCCACCCTCCCACCCGGCGAAGACGGTCGGAAGCGGCCTTAAAGCCTGGGTAACGGCATCGGAAATCCGACGACGGAGAGACTGGTCAATCATCTTCGCGAAGACCACCTCGCCCCTAGTGGCAATTTAACAATTTCCTCAATCGACCAGACGTGATCCGCGATCCCAGCTTCCTGAAAGCCTTTCGCCGATGGCCTGTTCAACGACTCGCCTAGTGCCTTCGCGCTTAGGCTTGGGTTTCTTCTTGATGCTTGAACGGGTAGGCATCGCCCATTCTGGCACGAACGGGACCGAGCCGTCGAGGTCAGCGATTTTCAAATTGACCCACTACCAATTCTTTCATCGTGTCGCGCACTTTTTTGCCCACGTGGTGAGCGGTGACTTCGAGCGCTCGCTGTCCCCTGACATTCTCGCTATGGATGCGCGCTTCGGTCTGTGTGATACGAAACAGATTGGCAGCTAGCTCCTCGTTTCCCATAAAATCGAGCAATGAGCGCGAACCATCGATACCCTTGTATTCCTTGAGCGGGCCGAGGTTCATGTTGTACATGCCACGGTAGCCTGCGCTCTGGAAAAACGGATAGTTCCGACACCTGCCACGTATTCAAATGGGTGATCAATCACGAGGATTGCTACAAGTACCTGGAAACTTCCGCCGGTGACGTGGAGCAGCAGCTCGATAGCTTCGCCACCGAGCGTCGGCCGCTGCAGGCATGGAACAGCCAATGCACCTGGATACCGGCGTTCGATCGCGCTGACTCTTATGAGTGCGCCACTGGCTGGTCTGCGCGTACGTAGAAGCGCCCGAGTCTCATATCTACCCGTGCTGGCGCCCCACTGTTTTTCGAATAAGCGGGTCCCATACGATATAACGACACCCTTCCGGACGAGGTCGGTTCCTTGGCCAAGATTCACTACGATAGTCACGATCAACCGTCGATTGGACGCCAGCCATGTATCAACCGAAGTGACGGTGTTTCGAAAGCGTAGTAGTTCCCCATCCCGCGCTGCTGCTCATCGGGCGAGATAGCTACACCCTTGAGCTTGCAGAGATACAGAGTGCCGACTCCGCCATGCCCGCAGACCGCGACCGCCTGCGCCTCTCGCGTCTGATCGATCACGCTGCCGATCGCAGCAGCGATCCGCGCCTGTGCGTCGGTAGCGCGTTCCCATCCGGAAATCGAGACCTGCGGGTGAGTGAAAAAGGCGTTGGCTGTCGCTTCGTGATCTTTCGCCTCTAGAAAGCCGGTCGAGGTGCGGTCGATTTCGCATAGCCCATCCAGATAGCGAGGCGCGATCGACAGTGTTGCGCTGATTATTTCTGCGAGGTCTCGCGCCTTGCGTTCGCTGCTGGAATAAATCGCCTCGACCTCGCGCATCCATTCGCGATGGCAGAGAAGAGCGGCGCGGGCACGTCCGACTTCGGAGAGGAGCCACTTCGGAACCGGCACCGCTGGATCGATCACGACTTCGGGATGCGAGATGTAGAAAATTTTTGACATGTCCCGCGTCGGATTGAATAGCCGATGAACGCGTAACCCGCAACGAGTCTAATCAGTCGCAAACTGTTTCGACGACGCCATGTGCGAGAGCGCTTTCGTCACACTGGAATGCGAGCTGGTCAGCCGCCGCCGTTTTACCTACGAACTAATCGTGGGTCGTGGAAGGACCGGGTTTGTGCTCCGATTTCGGGGCTCCTGGCACGCGCGCGTAGTTAGGAACCCACGGCGCATACCCGCGGCCTTTAGGCGGCAAACAAGGCGTGCCGCATGGTTTTCGTGTAGCTGCACGACGATGGTGGGCGTCCGGCGCTGGCGTCGGCGAGCGACTCGTAAGGTTTACCGACTTGGCCTCACAAAAAGAACGGGCCGGCGCGGATGGACGCCAGCCCGAAACTGCCGACTGGGAAAGAGGTGCAAACCCAGCCAGTCGGACGAACCTACCGACACTTGCGGTCACTTTCCAGTCCAAATTAGCTGACCGTGATGATTAATTCGTGCGCGCGTTTTGCTGGTGATAGGGACGCGTGACAGGGAAAAGGGCTCAATGAGGCGAAGGGGCACCGCCTTGATTCTCGGCCGAGAGAATTTCGCATAAATCGACTGCTGACCGGCGAATCCACGCATCTCCGGTGCCCAAGGGGTCGAAGAAAACGCGCGAACCTGCGTGGTATTTTCGGGTTCTCTGCAGAGAACGTTGAATTCGAGGACTGGGTGGCGGATGACGCAGTCTGTTGCGAACTGCTCTCCGTCAACCTGTCAACCGGTTGACGCCCATACGGCGGTTGACAGAGCGGTGATTGACGCCCTTGGCGGCGGTTTGACAGAGCGGCGGTTGACGACCGTCCTCGGTATAACAGTCATACTCAAAACGACGTTCTAAATATTTCCTCCTGTCCTGAGCTGACGAGGTGGGAACAAACCGCTCGCAATCTTGCCGCATCGGTGGATCGTAATCGACGTCAGTAGCCTTCCAACAAACCTCACTAGTGCTTTGCCCGAGACTCTTTCTGTTCGGCGACCTCGAGCAAGCGACCGGTGGCTATTATCGAGGGATTCCGGGGGCTGCAAATTGCTCAACTTAAAAACAATGACCGGCGCGAACCCTAGAAGATTGCTAATGCGAATCAAGCGACAACGCAAAATGTGGTACTCGTTTTCAACATGAAACGGGCAAGCTCCTCACTCGGAGTTGAAGAAATGAAGGTCGCGGCGAGAGCGCACTTCATTCAAAAATTGCAAACGAATCGAGGCTACAAGCGCTTTGCCAAGATCCGTGGTGTTAACTCGCATCGTCTGAGTCTTTTCGAAGAATCATGTTGGCTCCACTTCTGTGCCGAAGCAGAGAACGAAATGAGGGGAGTTCGCGCGAAACGTGCGTTAAGGAACTTCGAGCGGCTCATTTCTTCCATCGGAGATGTTTCTTGGCTACCCGACACGTACATCGGCTCACTTGATGCGCTCAAACGCCACCTCGAGCGCTTGGCGTTGAAGGCAAAGCACGGCCGTCCTGCCGATCCGATTGGGAGACTACTTCGAAGAAATATGGAAAAGTTTGTACCCTTCAGTGTTCCGTTCAAGCGCACGCGCCGAGCTGCATCGCAGGAAGACATCGACGAGATTCTCGCTGACATCTGCGCTGTGGTGCTCGGCCGTCGAGTCACGGCGTCCAGCTTCAACCGGATGCGAAGACGCGATCGCTGACCCGCTGTCAGACGGAAGCACTCCACGCAAGCGCGGCCTGCCCTTCACCCAACAGCGCAGCGGGCTAACTCCGGTTTGCGATCTGTATGAGATGACCATGTGGCCTGTCTGGGGGGAGGACTAAAACCCCTCTTTCGTTACCGATTTTGTCCAACTTGTTTCGCCGCCTTCTCATGCGCACTTTCGCAGCTGAGCCGAGGAGGAGGAAAAAACTTTGGCAAATAAATTTTCAGCATCGAGAGTAGATAGCGATCGTGGTGAAACTACGAGCAGCGTCCCTGAGATTGGCCGCATACATATCCGCGACCGAATCAAGGAGTTGCGTCGGGTCCGCGCCAAGGACTTATTGCCAAACGGAAAAAACTGGCGCCGGCATCCGCCCGCACAGGTCGCGGCATTGCGCGGTCTGTTGGATGAAATCGGGTATGTCGACGTGCTCATCGCCAGAGAATTACCTGATGGGCGCCTAGGTTTGATTGACGGTCATCTCCGCAGAGACACGACCCCGGATCAGGAGGTGCCGGTTATCGTGGTCGATGTTACGGAAGAAGAAGCCGACAAGATATTGGCGACGCTCGATCCGCTCGCCGCGATGGCCGAAATGGACTCCGAGCGAATTGCGTCGCTGTTGGGGACGGTTCAGACAAACAGCGAGGCTGTACAAGAACTCCTCAAGCGAACGGTCGGCGACCGGCTGTGGGAGATCGTCCACCCCACAGATGTCGCCGAGATTGAGGTTTCGCCGGACCGCGCCGAAGCACTTTGCGCGAAGTGGAAGGTCGAGACCGGCCAGCTTTGGCAAGCCGGACCGCACCGGATTGTTTGTGGCGACTGCCGAGACAGGGATTTGGTCGCGCGTCTCTGGACCGCTGCTTCGCCGCCGCTGCGAATGATATGGAGTGACCCGCCATACGGTGTTTCGTACGACGAGAAGACGAATTGGCTCAATACACACCGAAGTGGTCCGAGCCGGCGACCGATCGAAAATGATTCGCTGAAGCCCGAGCAGCTTCAGAAACTGTTCGCAATGGCGCTCGAGGTCTCCCGCGAGCATGCGCTGCCAGGAGCGGTCATCTACGCGACGGTCCCAGGAGCATATCTCAAGTACTTCATCGCCGGTCTTGAAGATGGCGGCTTCAGCTATCGAAGCTGCCTGGTGTGGGTGAAACAGAATTTCGTGATCGGGCGCGGTGACTATCATTTCCGACACGAGCCGATCCTTTATGGCTGGATCGAAAATGGCCCGCATTACTTCGCCGGCGACCGCAGCCACGACTCGGTGTTCGAGGTTGATCGGCCGATGGCGAGTGAGTTGCATCCAACCACCAAACCAGTCGAGTTGATCGCAAGGATGATCGCGAACAGCAGTCGCGTCGGAGACCTGGTCTACGACCCGTTCGGCGGCTCAGGTTCCACCGTGGTCGCCGCTCATCAGCTCGGTCGCATTGGGTACGCCTGCGAACTCGACCCTGCTTATGTTGCCGTTCAACTCGAAAGGCTGTCGTTACTCGGACTCGAACCGAGACAGGTGCGTGAATCATGAAACGGCATGCGGATGGGACATGGCGAAACTCGAACAAGCCGATAGAGATCTCCGTCCAGGTTCAGCGAGCCAGGTTCGTGGAAGCCGAGACGCTCCATCTCAAAAAGATGGGGCTGTCATTTCAGGATATAGCAGACCGGATCACCAGTATCGGCCGTGGACAGGCTCAGCCAATGACCAAGATCGCTGAGGGCATAACCTTTCCGACGGACTATCGAATCAGCAAACAGGCGTGCCATCGAGCCGTAAAGAAGGCTATCGCTCGGGAACCCTCTCTTGAACTGGAGGAATTGCGGAAGATCGATGATGCGCGCTGTGAGGACATGTGGATGAATTTGCAACCGGGTATCCGTAAGGGCAATACCCGGTCGATTGAGGTAGGTGTGAAGGTCTTGGGCCATCGCGCCAGGATCAGCGGTCTGGCCACTCCTGAAAAGCATGAGCTGACCGGAAAAGACGGTAAACCAATCACGATGCTTCAGGTGCTTCGGGTCTTAGGACCGATTCCGGATTAAAGGGGGATAAACTTATGAGTCGAAAATCTATCCAGAAGGCACAATGGCTCGAAACAATTTCCGATCCAGTCTTATTTGCGACTAACGTACTGGGCACGCAACTTTGGCAACGCGAAATCGAGATCCTGAGGTCCATCCAAATTCATACCCGCACCGCCATCAAAGCTTGTCATGGCGTCGGCAAGACTTTCACGCTCGCGCTCGCAGCACTCTGGTGGTTGGTCCGATGGGCTGACGGTATCGTCCTGACGACCGCGCCAACGTTCCGGCAAGTTGGAACTCAGCTTTGGGCCGAGATACACCGAGCAGCCGGGCGGTCCAAGATCCAGTTTCCAGATTTTAATCAAACCAGCATGAAGTTAAGAGGCGAGAACAATTTCGCACTTGGTTTGGCCACGAACCGCGCCGAGAATTTCCAGGGATATCATGGCGGGCACATTCTGATTCTGGCCGACGAAGCTCCTGGCATCGAGTCGGGAATCTGGGGTGCAATCGATGGCGTGATGGCGGGTGGTCAGCCTCACGTAGTGATGGCGGGCAATCCGACAATTCCAAGCGGCGCTTTCTACGACGCTTTCAATAGCGAACGGGGACTGTGGAACTGCATCACGATGGACGCCTTCGACACGCCGAACTTGAACGGGTTGACGCTCGAGGACCTGTTGCAGATGGAGACGAACGAAGGCGGTCCGCTTGATAAGAATCCGATCCCTTATCTCGCCACTCGTCGATGGGTACGGGACATGCGCTCGAAGCTGTGGCACGGTGACGAAGATAGCTCGCCGTCCTGGATGGCTCGCGTTCGCGGAGAGTTCCCGTCTCAGGCCCAGAACTCCCTGGTGAAACTCGTCTGGCTCGAGAGAGCCAAGGATCGAGCCGAAAAGCAACCAGTCAAAGACACGGGCGAACGACTGGTCGCCGGGGTGGACGTCGGTGGCGGAGAGGCCGAGACCGTAGTGTACCTTTGTCAGAATACGTCGACGAAAAAAGTCCTGAAGTTCGGCGCCTGGCGCGCACGAGACACGCTGGACGAAGTCGCGCGGTTTCTCGACCCTTACTTGCAGCGCCTCACTACCGTGAGAGTGGACGCAATCGGCATCGGTCACAACTTCGGGCTCTACCTGCAGAAAAAAGGGTTCCCGGTCGATTTGGTCAATGTAGCAGTGCCGTGCGAAAACAAACCGGAACTTAGGGAACAGAACCCAAACGCACGGTTCACCAACAAGAAGGCGCGCTTTTATCAAAATCTTGCCGATGCTTTCGAACGCGACGAAATCGATGGTTTGACCGACGACGAGACGATCGGACAGCTCGCCGGCATCCGATATGAGGTTGACGGGCGCGGACGCATAAAGATTGAACCAAAAGAACGCGCCAGAGAACGAGGCGTACCGTCACCAGACCGCGCCGAGGCGCTGATGCTGGCCTTGGGCGAAGCTCCACGACTCTACGAATTTATTTCAATCCGTGATTTCGAGCGACCAAAACTTCGTGGCCAAGCTGCTCGCGACGCGTTCGAGGATCAGATGAACGACTACCGACGGCTTGGGCTCAGCAGCTTTCGCCGTTGGCCCAAGGGAGCCTGGTAAACCCGCAACTTTTTGTCACGAGCAATCTTGCCGGATTGCTGGCGGCGACGCCCCAAGAGGAACGGCATAGAATGTCTTCCAGCCCTGCGAGGGTGGCCCTAGCAGTCTCGTCATGTACCCGGCGACGCTGAACCTCCCACACTCCATTCGAAGCCAGCGTAGGTTCCACGGACACCGACGCGCGCCCGCACGCGGCGGGTGAGGGGGCAGTTGTGCGACGCGATTGTCTCTGCACCGAACATTCGGCGGCTATCGCGTTATGCGGGTCGCGAGGCTAGATAGTTGCCTTTGCGAGGGAGCGAGAAATGCGCAGATTCTCAATTGTTGCCGTCGTCATCTTGTTTGGTGCCGGCCAGGCGTTCTGCAAACCAACCGGCGCGTCGCTCGGCCTGGAACGATTGGCGCAGCTAAAGTTCAGGAAACCGCGCTTGTCGGAGGCGGAGAAAAGAGTCGTGCACCACGCGTCCAACGGGACCGTTGCGGATTGCAGCGATCTCGGCGGAGGTAGCGATCCGGGGAATGCCGACGGAACGCCCCAAGCACCCAAGGAACAATGGCCCGCGTCACGCAACGTCCGCGCCGAACTGATCCGCTGGCTCGTCGTCGATCGCGTCGCCCGCGCACTGATCGATCCAAAAGGCGTCCAAATTCAAGGCGCCCGGATAACGAACGGTCTCGACCTCAGCTATACGAATGTGCCTTTTCCTCTTAACCTGTGGTTTTGCCGCCTGGAACATGATGTCGACCTGAGATGGGCGAAGACGACCGTGATCGGACTTGATGGTAGTCGGACCGTGCAGATAATCGCACCGATAATCGCACCAATGTTCAAGGCTGAGAAGGGCCTCTATCTCAAGAAAGGGTTTCACGCGGAGGGCGAAGTCGACCTGTCGCTCGCAACCATCGGGGGTAATCTGGACGCGACAGACGGGGCGTTCATAAATCCGAAAGGACGCGCCCTGAGCGCCGATGGTGCGAAAATTCGGGGTAACGTTATTTTGAAGAACGACTTTCGGGCCGAAGGTACGGTGAGCCTAGTCGGCTCGCGCATAGGGGGTGATTTTGATGCGACAGGCGGGAGGTTTGAGACGCCCCACGAAACCGCTCTGATCGCTGACAATGCCAAGATCGATGGGAGCGTCCTTCTGAAGCAAGCGGTGAAAGCGAGGTGCGAGGGATTTACCGCTGAGGGCTCGGTCTACATGCGCGGCGCGACAATCGGAGGCGATTTGACCGCGGAAGGTGGGACATTCAAAAGTCCGTTCGAAAAGTCCATGATAGCCGAACGCATCAAAGTGAGCGGCAACGTGTTGCTTAACAAGGGGTTTGTTGCCGACGGAGAGGTCTCGCTCTCCGGCGCGGAAGTCAAGGGAAAGTTGGATGTCGATGACGCCCGTCTGGACGGACCATCGCTTGAAAGCACCCACATCACGGGTCCGTTTTTATGGCAGAACATCCACAAAGATCCGGATCCGAGCTTTCCAAACAAGGAATGGAACACAGAGTTGAACTTGACCGATGCGAAGGTAGGAGCGTTGGAAGATCAGGAGGCTAGTTGGCCGGAAAAAAAGGGATGGCTGATGCTTGATGGCTTCGTCTACGACCGTATAGGAGGCAAGGCACCCACCGACGCGAAAACTCGGCGCAAGTGGTTGCGCCTGCAGGACGGTTACCACCCCCAGCCGTATGAGCAGTTAATCACAGTTTTGCGGCAGATGGGCCTTGAGGATCAGGCCGCGGAAGTTGCAATCGCCAAGCAGAAGGACTCGTACGAGCGCGGCGATTTTGGCCGATGGGGCAAGCTCCAGAGTTGGATTCTTTATCTCGCTGTAGACTACGGCTATAGACCCTGGTGGGCGTTTCTCTGGATAGCGGCGCTAGTGATCATGGGAACTGTAGTGTTCTCACTTGCTCGGTTGAAGTCAGTCGGCGTGATGGTGCCGACAGACAAGGAGGCTTACGATTCGGACGAAATAACCGAGAAGGCTGAGTTGCCGCATTACTTTCCGAAGTTCCATGCTTTCGTGTACTCGCTCGATGTTATTCTCCCATTCGATCTCGGGCAGAAGGTGCACTGGCGGCTGCATGAGAGACGACCGCGGGATTTCACGTACTGGCTATTCGTGGCCTATTCGCTCTTTCAGTTGGTCGTCGGGTGGGTGTTGCTGCTGGTTGCAGCTGCTGTCCCGGCTGGATTGATCAAGTGAGGACCGACGGTTGGGACTACCAAGAAGGTAAGGAGTCTTGCTCGCCGAGAAATCCTTCCAAAATCGCACGAAGCAGAGAAGCGACCATGTCGCCATTCGCCCCAATGTCGGGCATCTTCGACAAACTGAACACTCGGATAGGCGAGCTGGACGAGGAAAAAGGCTCGTTCACCAAACGTAGCAGATTCTGTTTAACAGTTCTCAGTCCGGGTCGTCCTGGTCAACAACCTTCTCGTCCGTGTCCTTCCGTTTTTCGTGGTAATACGCAACCCAGTCGGCGGTGAGTTTGTCGTACGCTTCTTTTGGGTCTAGGTCACCTGCCTTGATCTCTTTGCATATCTCGACCTCAAGCCAGTCTTTTTCCTTGAACCCGAGATTCTCACCGTTCCATTCGTTTTCCTTGGGTTGATACCAGAGATTCTGCTTGGCATTCGATCCGCCGGCGCAGAGGGGCCAAAAGTGATCGACCTCGCCGTGCTGGATATTCCGTTCGTCAGCCGGGACGTTGTATTCGTCGTACACCTCAACGTGAACGGCCGTGTTCACGTCACGGTGGTCTTGTGAGTATGTACAGGTAGCTTTGTGAGCGGGGCAGTGATCCGAATATCTCCTCGTCAGGTCTGATACTTTCAGCGTGGCTGGCTTTCCGGGTGTGAGATCGTGGTTCGGATAAAGCTCATCTGGGCCGACGTGATTGGCAGCATGAGCTTCCCTCGGCTGGACCGACAGCAATTTCATTTGAGGGCCACAGGCAGCCGTGGCAAGTGGCTGCACCGGGGACGCGGGCACCTGAACGGGCGCGGCCTTAGGTTGGGACTGTGGCTGATTCGCAGTGGTCGAACAGGCGGTGAATAGGACAGCGACAAGAATCAAAAGGCTGCGATATGACTTCATGGCCGTTAGTCATAGTAACTGGGCGCTTACAGAGTCAAGACGTGGAGGATTAACAATATCAACAGACTGTCTTCGTGAGTGGACCGGTCAGTTCTCGCGTAACAGACGTTGAGGACGGCGGGTTCGTTTGATAGCCAAACTTCTTGTGGGTGTTCTCCCAATCCTGAATAACCTGGACGATGATGTCCCTGATGAAAATTTATTTCTGAATTGAAATTTCGCAAGCGGCAGATAATTGCTCTAATGATACGCCCATATGAGGCCGGCTGCGATCCGAACCCAAATGGCTGATTCCTGGTCGAGAACCGATGCATAGATCCATAGACAAAATTGCTGGCAGCTCCCCGACGATTTGGTGAGCAGGAGTTCGGGGTGAAATCAAGTTGCCTGATTTCTCCGTGGGGATTCCGGAAATCTTGAGGAACGCGATCGATAACTACGATGGGTCGCCCTAATCTCGACTTCGGTGCCGCGCTTGATCAGCTGCCCCTTGAGCCCCGTTGAGCGGCCGTCCGGCGCGCCGGTCTCTATTGTATTCTCGAATTCGGCGGAGGAAGTTGAATCCCTCGCTCGCGTTCGACTGAATGAACACCTGAAATTTTGGTGAGATCGTCGATCAATTCCTCATCAATTAGTCCGCGAAAGGTGTTGAAGCGCGGCAAGGAGCGAATTTCCGCCAATCCGCTCATCTGACAGGAGGATTGGACTTTATTGAAATCCGCCCCGTCGTCCACGACGACGACGATGGGAACCTGACTCACGACAACATTATATCTTAAGGGCCATCGCCGCGCGAGCCTAATAACGCCTTCTAGTCGATAGGTGCCTGGACGATACCACGTCCCACTTCTCCTTGGCGCAAACCACCATTAGGAAGAGCCAAGCTGCTGCTTATGAGCAGGTCTTTGAGCGCCTGTCCGCGAATTCCTGGATTGGCCTCCGCACACAACGCCCCAATGCCGGCGACGTGAGGGGTAGCCATGCTTGTGCCCGAGATTGTCTTGTACTGGCCGTCCGCGACTGGCCACGCAGAGTAAACATCAACGCCCGGGCCAGCAAGATCAGGTCCTTTAACGCCCGGAGCATCGGCTTCTACTCGGTTGGAGAATGGAGCGGTGGCGAACGTGGTGTCGACCGCGGCCACAGTTAATACCGAGGGTGAGTTTCCTGGCGTGCCGACTGCACCAACGTAACGCGGATCGCCTGCCTCATTGCCAGCCGCGACAACAAGAAGGCAACCGGCAGCCAGAGCGTGTTGTGCCGCAGATTCGTAAGCTTGACTAAAAGGAGGATCGCTGGGCATCCAAGGCGCACCAACGGACAACGAGATAAGCTCGCAACCGTTCTCGATTGCCCAGTCTATGCCCTGCAGTATGTTAAAGTCGCCTCCACTACCATTGTCATCAAGTACCCGACCGGCGAAGATCAGACACTGGTTTGCGATGCCGTAACGCGGCCCCTTTTGCGGATGCGCAGGGCCAGATGCCGTCCCGGTACAGTGCGTTCCATGGCCGTAACCATCGTGAAATGGTACGCCATCGCCAACGAAATTCTTGGTAACGATTTGCCTACCGGCGAAGTCAGGATGAGTGAGATCGAGACCCGTGTCCAAGACGGCCAGTTTGATGCCAGCCCCCGAGTATCGACTGTTCATGACTTTTGTCGCAACCAATCCCCAAGTTGCAAGCAGATCCACGGCGGCGGCGGAAGGCGCTGGACCAGAGCCTTCAAGTAGCTTACCCGCTAGCGCGTCGACCGCGTCGCGCCAGCCGCGCACGTAGTCCGACCACCTGTCTCCCCCCACGGCACGCACAATGCGTTCGGGTTCCAGAGCGACCACTCCTTCTTCCTGTGAAGCCAACCGGTGCAGCTCGTCTTCCTGCTCTGGACGTGGATCAACTACGGCGACGCCAACATGCGGCAACATTAACTGGTCGCCACGAGCCAGCGCCCGAGCCACGTTCACGCCAGGTGGAATAGGCACCCCTGCGCCAAAGCCGCTTGAGCTTAGTTTATCAGCGATTTCTTGATGAGCACCCTTCTCTGTCGTTAAAAGATAGCGCCCCGTCATACGCAAGGCCGCGCGTCGCTCACGATCTTCAGGTAGGCGCATCAACATTTTCGTCTTCGGCATTCCTCCCCTCCTAAACCTTCCAAACTTTCGAGTGAACTGACCGATGGGTCGGAATTTCGGCTATGAGAGAGCCTTCTCAAAACCGCTAGTCCGGAACGGCACTAAGTAACTCAACAATTTGTGCGCCTGCCAAGAGAGTCAGAATAGCCTTCGACCCGATTGCAACATCGCTCTCAATGCATCCTTCTTTACCGATCAGATACGCAATCGGTGTCATAAACATTGCGTATTGTTTCGAAATTTCCCAGCTCTTTTGAGCCGCGACCTTAAACGAAACAGGCTGAGTAGCAAATTCTCTCTTTATCGATTCAATACTGCCACGGCTGATCATCAATATTTGGATGTCGGGCGTACGCCTATGTAAAGCCTCAAGTTCTGGTAGCAGTTTGCGACACGGGTGGCACTCAGGATCGGAGAAAACGAGCATCAACCGCTGCTCACGAAAAGAATCTAACGAGATTTCGCCATTAGAAAGTAGGGGCAAGCGGAACGGCGGTGCGATCGTACCCCTTGAAAGTCCAGAGCGATTGATATGGCTGTCCGCAAGAGAACGCTGGGTTCTATTCGAGCGAACGGGAGCGTAACCAGGGGTCTGCATAGGTTTTCCGACGTCATCCCTCGCCCGGCGTGAAGGCGCCAAAAGCAGATATCGCAACAATCACTCGGTTAGACCTTAATGGGCTGCTAACTTCAGCACGCAACGGATTAGCGTGACTTTGCTCTCCGCCTGATCGATCTTGTCCAGCTGGCCTCCGCGGCTTTTACCGCCGCTTGGTAAATCGGCAATTCGCTTCCCCGCTCCAAGCACAACGAACTCATCAACACTTACTGCGACACAGGTCTGCCCCCGCGTGCGCCGCTACTACGCAAGCCGCGGCAGCAATAGGCGCCAATCCGGCGCAAGCAGCGACCGCCGCGCCTTCGGCCACGCCACAGAGGGCTTTACAGACGCCCGAAGGAAGAAAGCCGGCAGCGGCTGGACCGCTCGCGGGCGTTGCTGGGTCAGGAGTGATTGAGGCGTCGCGCAGCAAGCCTGTATCTTTGAGAATCTGAGATATCTTGCTCTGGTCTGCAGTCGAGAGCGCTTGCCATTGGTTCGCATTGACCTTGATGCTGTCTGCCATTTTGAGTTCTCCTCTTTTGGCTTAACGTTTAATACTCTTTTGCAATCCACACGACGGAAACACCTTGTTGACTGGGCTTAGTCCTAACAGGTTATCTATCGACCGTTGGTTTCATTCGTGGTCTTTAATCTATGCGCCCACTCGGACATCTCTACGAAACGAGTCATCGCTTGCTCGGATAAGTTAGGCTTGATCATTTCGACGACTTATGCTTCTCAGAGACTGCAACTTCCTGTTGAACAACTTCTCTTGCCTTTTGCTGGCCAAGATCGCTTGCGTTAAAGTGCACAAGTTTGCGGCTACGCAGGTCAACCGTGACGAAATCATCGGGCGTCTTAGCTCCAACACCGTCGCTCGCTGGATGATATTCGATCCGCAACTGAGTTGAGTTAACCACAACGCGCAGATAGCCGTAATCCTGATCATCGTAATTTTCAAATACGACTTGATCGCTTCCCTTACTGGCCTCTTGGATGATTTGCGGAGTACGAATCGCGCCGGTTTTGCTCAGTTGCCGTATGCCATGACCTATATTGCCACAAATGATGTAAGGAATTTGAGTACCATCGGGTCTCGTCCGCGTGAAGCGTTGGTAGTTGTGAGCGTGCCCAGACAAGAACGCGTGAGGCCAGATGCCTACTTCTGTGCAAATCTGATCGATCTGCGCCAGCATGTCGGAGCTCCAGCCGTGAGTCGAACCTGCAGTATAAGGTGGATGGTGGTCTGCGAAGAGAAGCGCCCCTCGGAAGCCCTCCGCGACTACACGCTTGAGCGCAGCCTTTAGGAAGTCGAGTTGTGAAGTTCCAATATTTTTTTTGTCTGTCGGCTTGTCAGCGATGACGCCGGGATCCTCGAGTGTGTTGCTGTACAAAACGATGATCCGAAGGAACGGCGCCTCGAAGGTAAAGAAGACTCCGGGCTGAATCTGAGCGGTCCGCGAAAGGCCACCCGCGTCAGGGGAAATTTCAAATTTGCCTTCCTGGGCGCAGAAGTTTCGCAGAAAAGCCGACAGGCCGGCTGCGTGAGCCACTGGGGAGACCATCCCATCATGATTGCCAGCGGCCGCTAAAATCGGAGCCGGATAGCTACGATATGGCTCGTAGAACTGATCGTAATAATATTGGGCTTCTCCAAAACTGTAGACCACATCGCCGAGAAGCAGATGGAACTGTGGCACTTCCTTAGGCTCGCTCTCGCGAAAATCTGCTTCCATTTTGTCGGTGACTTGGTTCTGGTACTTCGGGCCGCTGGTGCTGCCACAATCGCCTCCGCTGTGAAAAACGATTTGGCCATTCTTTTCAATGTTCTGTATGGGGTCAGTATTCCCGAAGACCTGCGCGAGCGTAAGACGTGGTTCAGGAAGGCCGCGCGGCGCCGGAAATGGCAACGGTTTGATCGCGTGTTCCCGATTGAGCTGGTCTATCTCCGCGTAGGCAGTGTTGTCGGAAGGATGATTGATACGGAATTTGGTTGGGTCGGGCGTTGGCTCCGGCTGACCAAAAACAGGATGCCCGACTGATCTGGGTACGCCTCCGCCATTAGATGCAACCGGCTTTTTCGACGCCATTCACATTCCCCCCTTCGAGTGTCCTTTCGGCCAAAATCTGTGTAGCCAAAGCGCCGGCATAGCGCAAGCTTCCTAACTAGCTGTCTGGTTGCTTGAAACCGGGGCGCGTCCGCGGCTCAAATCGACCTTCCAGTGTACAATGCTGCATTGCTGTTACAAAATCGTTCCGTTTCGAAGACGGCGAAACTCGTGACTAAAAGGTTATTTCAATTGTCGTCTTGGTCCAGAAATCTCTGGTATTTGCCTTTCAGTTTTCGTGCTACTCATCAATCCGGTCGTTGGTTAACTTTGTATTGTATGCTTGTGCTGCTCTAGCTTCAGCTCCTTTGATCTCTTTGCCGTTGGCTTTTGGGCGAGAATACCAGGCCAATAGAAGCCTCCGTTTGGTTGTCAACAGATTGTGTATTGGCGTCCAATTATTCCTTGACGGTCAGCGCCTCTTTATGCTATCCGCCGGAGTTTAGAGCTGCGTAGTTGATAGGAACGTCGCAAATCTCACTGAGCTAGTCCGTGATGCCGAAGCGAAATTAGCGAAAACCGGGAAAAGCAACTTTATGTTCGACGGCATAACGATGATTGAACACTTTGAACGCGCCGCCAAAGTGATTAATGTCGAATTTCAGCGGGTTGTTGCAGACTTCCTAGCGATCTTAATTAAAGCCGATCCGAGCATCAAGATACTCGAAATCAACGTTCTAGGATCAGCTTTTCTTATTGATACTTCTTCAACCGGACGCTCAATCGAGTCCCTGGATCGCAGTCGCGACTGTTCTTCCAACTGAGGCAAATTCAAGCGTGACAACCCGCTACCGGTACACGTGGTTAATAATAACAAAGCAGCGAACGCTGCTACCGTTGCATTTCTTCAACAAAACCATTTTCGCCTCGCTCGGCGGCAATACCATAAGCTCGTCAACATACAGTACCATTCATACGACAAGGACATTAAAATCGTAACACCGAACAGATCGCTTTGTGACAGCCAAGGCACCCACCAAGAATTTAGAGGAGAAAGGAGTGAGCAAGGGTCTTCGACGGCGGGATTTCATTCTCGGGGCTGGCGTACTTGGGGTTAGCCTCTCCTTTGGTCTCGGAAACGCTGTGACCGAACGCGCTGAAACCGACTCGCCCAACGTCCGTCCAAATATTGACGTGCTCTCGACTAATCCAGTACGCCTCGGCGCGCTAGAGGCAGCCATTAAGGAAATGCAAGATCGATCTGCCAAGGATCCGAACGATCCGAAGGGATGGCTTGTTAACGCTAAAGCCCATGCCGATTATTGTTCCGTCCCGAATGTGAATGACCCAAGCCAAATTCACTTCTGCTGGTGGTTTCTGCCATGGCATAGAGCGTATTTGTCAATTACCGAGCAGAAGCTGCAAGCTCTCTCGGGTGACAAGACGATTTCGCTACCTTATTGGAACTGGAGCAGCAACCGGCAAATTCCGGCCGCGTTCAGTAGGTCCGGCAGCCCTCTTGCGAAGGCAATCCGCTATACGCCAAACCGACAACTGATTGGTTCAGAAGTCGACGCGGACGCCAAGCTCAGGGTTGGCGCACTAGAAGCGAAGATCTTCCTTGCAACTTCACCAGCCGAAATAGGAAGCTCGTTTGGCGGAATTGCTAGACCAAATTTGGCAGAGAAGTATGGTAACAATAGGATTGAAGGCGTTCCGCATGGACCAATCCACAACTATGTCGGTGGTGAGAACCAACAAGGCAATATCGGAGACATGACCGACTTCGAAACAGCAGGACGTGATCCGATTTTTTTTGCTCATCATGGCAACCTTGATCGACTCTGGGAAATCTGGCGCCTCGATCCAAAGCATAAAGCTGAGGAACCTGCGACTGAGGCCTTTCTGAAACATGAATTTCCATTTACATGGCTCGATGGAACAATCGTGACCGTGTCGGTCGAAAAAGTTTTGGACACTCGCCAGCTAGGGTACGAGTACGACTCTCTAAACGTCCTATCGCAGAACTTTCACGCCACTATGGCAGAGAATTTGAAAGGTAACCCTGAGCTCCCTCCAGTGGCAGTGGCAACGGTATCGATGCCGAAAATTCCGCTAGCGCTCTCCAATCGCCCTGTTCGGTACGGCCTCGAGATTAATGGAATTACACCACCCGAGCGACCTATGACGATAGAAGTACAGGTCAAACCAGTAGGAACGGTCGGTAAATCTGGTGTCACAATCGGAACGTTCGCTGCCGTTCGAAGCGGAGGGCGAATAGTCTTCCCAGATACCAATTTAAGCTTCGACATGAGCGAAGCAATGCGCCGGTTTCCTGGGTCTCAATTTACGGTCTGGTTGGTTCCGTTGACCCTTGGAACCAATCAGCGGCCATACCCGCCGTTAGCCTATAAAGCTATTCGTATCCGAATCACTCCGGTCCAATAGAGCAGATCCGATCCGCGCGCCGTCGCGTCAGTTGGGTTGTTTCGACGGGATTTGCGTTGCGACTCATCCATTTCAATTTAGACCCCGAAACTGCGCAAGCATGATCGAGTCTAGACAGAGAACGAGCGCAACTATGTGCAACCGCTATTTCTTTCGAACCCTCAGCGCCAGTTCAATTGCCTGACCGAATTCTGGAGACCGGTCACCGTTAGATCCGCCGGCGCCCGCCCCACCCCGGTAGTATTTCGGTTGCACAGGCACCACTCGCCGAATGTATCTTGCAGTCCAGTACCGGTAACTGGTAGCTCTTTTTTTCGGTGACTAGAAACTAAATCTGGTTCATCGGATAGAAGGGGGTTTTCAGCATGCCAACGACCAATCGCATCCTGATAAAGATGCGTGCGGGCGCGAGCGCCGCACTTGCCGCCGCACCATCGAAGGCTCGTCCTCTGCTCGACTACTCGGTTGCGCAAACGCGTCTCGCCGCTGCCCCCACTCCGTCCTGGTACATCGCAGAACTTCCGCCCGCCGGGCCGAGTCCATGGGACGCCGCGCATGATCAGGTCGCCGGCGCGCTCGGTCTGAGCGCATCCGATATTATTTACACCGAGCCGGACTTGCCACAGCGATTTGTCGATTCGAACGAGGGCAATCCCGGCGCGCAGGCGATGGCAGCGGCGCCCGATTGCAGCGAACAGCCGCAGAACACCAATGGTGTTCCGAGTGGCCCGGGGTTCGCCTGGCATCTCGATGATGGATTTTCGCAGCTTCGATCCGCGCGCAATGCAGTAAATTTCGCCGACCCGCGAACGCGAATAGCCCATATCGATACCGGCTACGACAAGGGTCAAGCGGCGCGTCCGGAGCATATTCTCAACACTCTCGAACATAATTTCGCCGACGACAATAGCGATCCAAACAGCGCACAGGATCCCAACCGTCAGACCGGGCTCACCGACAACAGTGGGCACGGCACCGGCACTATCGGGATTCTCGCAGGTGGCCGCGTCGCGCAAAACAACAACGACTTCCTCGGTGGAGCGCCAGCCGCCGATATCCTGCCAATTCGCATCGCGGGTTCAGTCGTTCTCTTCTACACCAGCACTTTCGCGACCGGGTTGAATTACGCGGTCGATCATGGCTGCGATGTGGTCTCGCTCAGTATGGGCGGGCTGCCTTCCGCGCTTTGGAGCGAAGCGGTGAATCGCGCTTACGAAGCCGGCGTCTGCATCGTGGCTGCGGCAGGAAATTGCTATGACGGCGCGCCGACTCACCACGTCGTCTATCCGGCTCGCTACGGCCGCGCGTTTGCGGTTTCGGGCGTGATGGAAAATGGCGATTCTTATTTTAATCTGCCGTGGAACGTGATGGAGGGATGCTGGGGTCCCGCGAGTTCCATGACCCATGCGATCGCCGCCTATACACCCAACATTCCATGGGCGAAATTCCAATGCGCGACAGCAATTCGTCTGAACGGAGAGGGCACCTCGGCAGCAACTCCGCAAGTCGCCGCGGCAGCCGCGCTGTGGATCGAAAAATACAAAGCGCAACTAAGTCGCGATTGGCACCGCGTCGAAGCGGTCCGCAACGCGCTCTTCTCTTCGACCAGCACCATCGACTCGCTGCACTTCGGTCACGGTATATTGCGCGCGAACAAAGCATTGAGCATCGCACCCGCGTTGAATCTCCCGCAGACGCCGCCTGATGATGATTCGTTCGCGTTTCTGCGCGTGCTCACCGGTCTTGGCCTCGCTGAAACACCCGCGCGCCAACAAATGTTCGACGTCGAGACCGCACAGCGATGGATGTGCAACCAGGATTTGCGCGACGCAGTTCCCGACCCGGACGGCCCGGTTTCCAACGACGCGCGCAAGAAATTCCTCGACGCTCTAATCGCCGATACTGGCGCTTCGCTCGCGCTCCGTCGTCATCTGCAAACCGCATATTCTTCGGCATACGGCAGTACGCCTTCGTCGGTTCCGACCGCGAGTCCTGTTCTGCCGTCCGGCGCCTCTCCTACTCTAGGCCAGTCTCCGTTCGACAGCGCGGCTGGATACAAAACGCCGAAGATTCCCGATCCGCCATTTCGGCGAATCCGTGTATATGCGGTAGATCCGAGCTACTCAACCCAATTTATGACTGCGAAGATCAGCCAGGCGGTCCTTAACGTCGCATGGGAGAAGGATCTTAAGCCAGGCCCAGTTGGCGAATATCTCGAAGTGGCCGATAAGGATCCGTCAGGGCGCAAATTCGAGCCGGCTGATCTTTCCAATGCGCGTCTCGCGGCACAGGACGGCTTCGCGCCCTCGGAAGGAAATCCCGGCTTTCATCAGCAGATGGTTTATGCGGTATCGATGAACACAATCGCTCATTTCGAAGCCGCGCTCGGACGCAGGGTGCAGTGGCGTGCGCGGCCCAACCCGACCAATTCCGCGATCGAAGATCAGTTCACCCCGCAGCTCCGCATCCTCCCGCATGCGATGCACGAAGCGAATTCATTCTACGCGCCCGACCAGGTCGCGTTACTGTTCGGATATTTCGAGGCAGGGTCAGCGAGCCCGAAGGAACTGATACCTGGCAGCACGGTTTTCACCTGCCTCTCGCACGACATCATCGCGCACGAGACCACGCACGCCATCGTGGATGGGATGTACAGCCGGTTCCGCGAAGCCACGAATCCCGACGTGCTTGCCTTCCACGAGGCGTTCGCAGACATTGTCGCGCTCTTCCAGCATTTCACGATGACCGAGGTCCTCGAGGCTCAGATTGGTGGCACTCGCGGCAATCTCGAAGGCGAATCGATGCTTGGCAGTCTCGCGGTTCAATTCGGTCTCGCAACCGGCGCTCGCGGCGCGCTGCGCAGCGCGATTGGAACGATGAAGAACGGCGAATGGACCCGGTTACAGCCTGATCCGACCGCGTACGACAAAGTGTCGGAACCGCACGCGCTTGGGTCCATCCTGGTCGCCGCGATTTTCGACGCGTTCCTTGCGATCTACAAAACTCGCACCGACGACTTGCTGCGAATTTATACCGGGGGAACCGGGGTCCTGCCTTCCGGCGCAATTCATCCCGATCTGGTAAAGCGGCTCGCCCGCGAGGCGTCCAAGACGGCGCGCCACGTGCTTTGGATTTGCATCCGCGCGCTTGATTACGTGCCGCCGGTGGATATTACTTTCGGTGAGTTTCTGCGCGCGATCATCACTGGCGATACCGACCTAGTCACCGACGATCCTCTCGACTATCGCGTCGCGTTCGTCGAAGCATTCCGCCAGCGCGGAATTTATCCGCGCGACCTTCAGACGCTGTCGATCGAGTCTCTGGTCTGGCAAGGGCTGGACGTATCTCCGCGTCAGTTGAACATCCTCAACTCGATTCTCGCCAAGCTCAAGAGCTTCGCGAACCAGTGTCTCTACCGCGACCGCGAGCAGCTATTCAAACTCACACTCCGCACTCGCGACGAACTGGCCAGGTCGCTGCAATCCATTTTCCAGCGTGAGCCCGCGCTGGCGGAGGCGATTGGATTGGATCCGCAGGTGACTGTCAAAGCGCCCGCGGAAGCCTCCGGGGGCGGCAATAACAAACCGCCGATCGATTTCGAAGTCAGCTCGCTCAAACGACGCGAACTGGTCGGACCCGACGGCCAGAAGCTCCCGCAGGTGGTGGTTACTTTGACCCAATCGATACCGATGCAGGTGAGCGGGAGCGCCGCTCCGATGCAGTTCCGCGGCGGATGCACCTTAATCGTCGATTTGAAGTCCCCGCAGATCAGGTATGCGATTTTCAAACGCGTCAACAGCGCGAGCCGCCAGGCGCAGAGCCGTCAGAATCTGGCAGCGGCGATCAATCAGCAGGGGATGGACGCCTATCTTGAACCGGTTAACAATCCGTTCGCGCTGCTCCATCGTATAACGAGCGGGCACTTATAAGAACTAAATTGTGGCAGCGGATCTTTGCGTACCCACTACAACGTTGAGGGCATACTTGGAATCACGAGTTGCAGAAAATCGCCACTGATCGGACTTTGTTGTCTTTAGTACCGTCACCACCCTGCGAAATCTGGACGAGGTGTGGCTGAGGGAACGCGGGAAGATCCACCAGTACCGTCGAAGTACGCTCCCGCGATATTTTGTTGAATTTTTGGGGGTATTTGAAGTGCTTAGAAGCCGCAGTGACTTCGCGATCGAGTGTCGCTTGATATCGCCGCACTCCGCTCGACTGACGCCGGAAACCAAGCGGAGAGCAATTGCGCAAAGGAAACTATCCGTGTGACGCTGCAGCTGATTTCAAGACCCTTTGTGCCGAAACTAAGCGGCGAAGAAATTTCGCGCTGGCGCGAATGCATCTGGCGAAGGCCCAAACCAGGTCCGTTTGGCGCCTCGGCTTCGGAGTTAAGCAAGGACCTGGTGAAGCGAGCAAGCGACAGACGGGGCTTCTCGCAAGATCCAATACCCATCCATCATGCCCAATCGCAGGGGCAGATAAAACAGTACGCGTTTGGGATTTAGAAAACAGTCGCGGGTCTCACGTTCTTGAAGGACATACTGACAAAGTAGTAGCTGTTAGTTTTTCCTTCGACGGAAAGGTCCTAGCTAGCCGGTCTGTCAACGGTGAAATCGCGCTGTGGTCTCCCAAAACTGGCCTTTGCCTTGGCAAGGGCTCGATCGAGTCTCCACAGAAACGTCACCTTACCAGACTAGCTTTTCATCCCGCTTTTTTGACTCTGGCCACCCCTCTTGAAGACCGAGCTCACGTAGCTCTGTGGCGCGTCGACACCTCCTCTGTTTCGGGACCTGAGTCTCGCTCCGATGGAGAATACTATCGCAATGCCAAAGTTGTTTTGTTGGGAGATTCAGGGGTCGGCAAAACTGCCCTCGGCCTTGCCTTGACTGGGCACCACTTTCAGCCCACGGAATCGACGCATGGATACCAACTTTGGATCCTAGACAACAAGGAAATCGAGCTTCCTGACGGTACCCGAGAAACTAGAGAAACAATCCTTTGGGACCTAGCAGGTCAGCCTGGATACCGACTGACTCACCAGCTCTTCCTGAATGAAGTCTCGGCTGCCTTAGTTGTTTTCGATTCCAAGGTCGAAACGGATCCGTTCTCGGGAGTGCGCTATTGGGATCGGGCGCTACGACAAGCGCGCCGTTTTCAAGGCCATCAAGCGGCACGAATGAAAAAGATATTGGTCGCAGCGCGGACCGACAGGGGAGCGATCGCGGTAAATGCCGCCAAGATCCGTTCGTTTGTGACCGATCTAGGGTTCGATTTGTTCGTTGAAACGAGTTGTAAAGAGAACATTGGTATCTCAGAACTTGCGCAGGCGATACGAGACAGCATCGAATGGAACGATCTCCCCAAAATCACGTCGCCTGTTCTCTTTCACCAAATCAAGCGGTTTTTAAGCAAAGAGAATAGAGTCAGGTCGAATACTCTCGACCGAAAGTGACTTGTACCGTGAGTTTTTGAAGACATCCAGCTCAGCCGAGGGACCGACAACGCGGGCGGAGTTCGAAACGTGCGTAGGTCGAGCGCAAAGTCGAGGCCTGATTCGAAAGCTTAGCTTCGGAGGTTTCGTGCTTCTGCAGGCGGAAATGTTGGCCGCCTATGCTTCGGCGCTCGTGAATGCCGCGCTCCTTGAACCCGACGGTCTCGGCAGCATCCGACAAGAAGTTGCCCTTTCGGGGAAGTTTCCGATGCCCTCGACCGAGAGAACTAAGAACGCTGAAGAAGAGAGATTATTGTTGGTTGCGGTCCTCGAGGAGTTGCTCGGGCGTGAGATTGCCTTCCGAGAGACCGGAGAAGACGGAACGTACCTAGTGTTTCCCTCTCAGCTTACTCGCGAGAGCGCCGATGCCCCTGAAGTGGGTTCGATCAAATTGGCCTTCGAAGGTTCGGTCGTTAGCATTTACGCCACTTTGGTCGTGCGACTGGCCCACAGTGGATTCTTCGCCACCCAAGAAATGTCGAAAAACGTAGCGACGTTCTCGGATAACCATGGAGGCAAGTGTGCGGTTCACTTACGAAATGTTGACGAAGGTGCCGGGGAATTGAGGATCGTCTTCGGCGATGGAACGCGCCCTCCGATTCGAGAGCAGTTCGAACAGTTCGTTCGATCCGATTTGGCCCGTCGTGCAATTCCAGGATCAGTCCGGCGGTCCGTGATACCTGCTTGTCGAGGATGCGGGTTCACTGTTACCGAGCAGCTACTACGCCTGCTCGCCGCTCGAGGAGCAAACAATTTGAAGTGTCCAGTCTGTCAAACCTTGATTTCCTTGGGTGAGAAAGATGAAGACCGAGACGGACATGGGCACCTCCGCCGTTCGTGAGATGGATGAATCTGCGGACGTCGAACGTGCACGCGCGCGCCTGTTGACAGTGCTTAAGGGTAAGAAAGAATTGGGGATATTCGACGTATTTCTTTGCCACAACAGCCTCGATAAACCCCTGGTCCGAAAGATCCATGACATACTCGAAGAACTGGGCATCAGGGCTTGGCTGGATGAGAAACAGCTGCGCCCGGGGTTCTCGAACCTGGCAGAACATTCTCTCCGAACAGATTGAGCGGATCAGCGCAGCAGCGGTTTTCGTTGGTGTTCACGGCTTCGGTTCGATTCAGAGGCTTGAGCACGAGGCACTCATCCAGCAGTTCGTCGACCGTGATTGTCTAGTGATTCCAGTGATCTTGCCATCCTGCGTCGATGAACCCAAGCTGCCGGTGTTCCTCAGAACACCTACTTGGGTCGACTTTCGCCGAGCAGAACCGAATCCAATCGCCCAGTTATTTTGGGGCATCACAGGACAGCGTCCCGAGGACGGTGACGAAGGCGTAAGCACAATATTGGAGCGACTAACTACGAAGCGGCTGCTAGACGAAATAAGATCACTTGCTGCTGGCTGAGAATATTCGCCTGTCGCTTTTACCTAGGGAATCCGAATGCGTCGAAGAGTCTAAAGTTTTGGATTCGTCGCTCGCTGCTTACACTCGCGCGATCCATCGTCACTAGGTAAGTTGCGCCGATTCCTCACTCGGGCGCATGTGGGGCTCCCTAGGCAAAGCAGCCACAACCGGTAAAGTCCAGGGGCAGAGTCGGCGGTCGATCGCGAACAGTTAGGGTTCACCTAGCCGCTGACGGCGAAGGACGTTCGGCTGATAGCGGAAAGCGAGGTTCTCTCTACCAACGCCGCACGCGTCTATCGCTCGATAAGGGTGGCCCCGACTCCGTCCCGATTCAGCTTCGCAGCATCGGAAGAGCCGTCGCCATCTTGAAAAACTCGGTGTGGCTAGTATTTTCGATCTCGCTCACGATCGACCGCTTGCTGTACAGATCGCAGCCGGTCTCACTTAAGCACATCAGATTCGATGGCGATTCTCGCTAGACGACTCAAAATCCCGTTCAGATTGAATTTTAGTAGTGACAGGACAGAAAAGCGCTCCTAGGCATCTATTGGTTCCATTACGTTGTTGGTTATCTGGGTGGAGTTGATAAATGAACCAAAGATGAATCATGATCTCGTCGCATTGGAGGTTCAAACCAATCAGCATGAAAACGAAATATTCTGCTAATTACGGATGCGGCAGTTCAAGCGGGCGTTCTCTATGTATCAATACCCAATCGCCGTTCTCGGCCAGCGCTTCTCTACCCAAATTTCGGAGACATTCTTGTGCGGTTTTGAGGTTCCCTAATCTGAGAGCTTGGTTGATCAAATCGGAGGCACGATCAAAGATTCCTTGCATTCGACGGTACTGTTTTGCATGTTCAGAAAAAGCCATCTGCTCTTTGTAGTGGTGCAACAGAGCCCCGGAAGCTAGGAGTCCTTCGACGAGCACGATAGGGATGGCGCGAAGCCATTCATTCTCGAACACATTCTTTCCCCATGGTGTAAACATCACGATAGCGAGTAAACCCGCAACCGTCAAAGCGCCGCCAACCAGAGCTTGAACTTGACCTTCCATGCGTCTGCCGGTTCTGCCATCTCGCTCAGCGGCCGTTTTGAAGTACACTCGCTGATCATCGACCCAGCGAGAAAGAGCAAGCTCTACCCCATAAGACTGACGGATACCTGTGCGCCCAGATAAACCGTCTATTGCTCTCTCCGAGTCGAGATACCATCCACGAAGTCCACTACGGATCCAATCGAGTTCCGTGCGCTGTTTAGTGAAATAATATGCAGTAATTCTGCCAACCACACCGGCCAAGTCCCAGAACAGCCTGACCCGCATGCCTTCCGCAAGGGCACGGTAGTCCTGATAGTTCGTATCCACCGCTAACTGTTCCGCGCGGATATATTCATATTCTCCACACAGCAAAAACCCGAGCGAGAAACACAACCACCAAGGCCAATGCGCAGTCGTGGATACACGCGCAAGTCCTGGTAAATGCGCCTGAAAAAGAAAACATATGAACGCTAGAAGTACGGACCAATGCAGCGTTTGTTGCACGTGTTTTGTCCGACTTTGAAAATCCACGGCAAATACGTCCGCAAAGGCGTACCGCTGAAGAGCGGTCTTTTGGGAGGTGGAAAGTTCGGACTCTGCGAGGTCAGGAAACACATCTCTCATGCTTTTTTTCACTTTTCCCAGGTCAGCGCGCGCTGATTCAGTGACACTGCGATTGAACGCGTTTAAACGAGAGAACATCCCCGAATAGTATCTTTTGGCGCCATCTTGGTCATTTTTGAAAACCTCGGGGTAGTGCATGCGAAGACCAAAAGGCTCCCCTATCGGTGTTGGGTTTGATAGCCGCGGCGTAACGATCTGAAGTACAGGAAATGCCTCAGGTGGCTCGAGATTGCACTCATCGGAATTCGGAACACCTTCGATCTGGAAATGGACAACTTGGGCTGTACCGCCGCCTAGATCGGTGTCCGTCCCGTCCCATAGTGCGATAAGGATCTGACTCTCGCGCGCGATGAACTCTCCTACATCCTGATATTGTCTCTGTCGCTGTTCGGGACGAGCGAGCCCTTGCTCCGTAATACCTGTATGCAATGGCAACACAAACCACCGTTCGGCCTGTCGGAGCAGCGCATTGAATTCTTCGAGTGACCCGGGCTCTTGAAAATCTTGCTCATAAAAATGTTTCGGCATCGGAAGCGGGACCAAGAGGCGAGCCAGAATTTCCCGTTCGAGTGCAACTTGCGCGACCAATCGATCTGCTCCCTCAGCGAGCGCAGAGAGAATGATCAGGGGAGTGTGAGGATAGTTGAGCTTGAGATCAATTAGAAATGCCCGCACGCGCTGCGATAGAATCTCGCGGTCTTTGACTCGCAAGTCGCGGTGTCCGGTTACGCCGATTACTAGCGGCGCGAGAGCTTGTCTGATTTCAATATGGAAAGGCCAGAGCTCGTCCATGGCATCCGTTCATCCTTGGTTCGCTAATGTCAGAGTGTGGTATTCGGACACGGTGAGAGTTCCCTGCCAACCTCAGCGATCTATGACAGCTAGCGATCTGCTGGGCGTTGCAAGGAAAACGGCGATGCATCTGTCATTTTCATCGGTAATCACCCAAGGGTGCGTCGGGTAGGTCTCCACTTGATACGAGGTACCCGGCGCCAGCTCCTGGTACAAGTTCCGTTTACCGTTATAGTCGAGCCAGTAGACTTTTCTTAGGTTGTTAGTTGCATTGCGAAAGTCCAGGGTCACCGGATTCGGCCCGATCAATGACCTGAGTTGAGATTCCTGGTCGCATCTTAAGGGCGAATTGCGTTGCTCGCCGTCGGGCTTAGCTTCCTCTACCGGAAAAGAGTAATGGCGCACGCCTAAAAACACAGTCAGTCCGAGTAGCATTGCGATTGCTGCTTTAACGATCGGTGATCGAGTAGTCTTTGTTTTCGGGCTGACAGGTGGAGGCAAAAGCGGTCTTTGCTCAGCGAACCCAGATGAAGAGGTTGTGGGTGTATAGATCCCGTCGCTACCCGCATTCCCCACTCCACGATCCAGCCAGAATTTTGCGGTTTCAGCAATCCGTTTAAGATGTTGCTCGAAGGGAGGACTGATAGCGTCGAGCCAATGCGGAGTTCCGAGAAAGTATGCGAAATCGCCGGTGGGTTGAACGTCCTCTATTCGAATCGGAATGACGATCATCTCCTTGAAGACAGCGCGTTCGATCTCGCGCCTTATCTGTTGCGATGCATCGGCTTTCGACGAGAAAATCAACAACATAACCCGTGCCCCATCGATCGCTCCGATGATCGCTCCGCCCCAGCTCATTCCAGGAGTGATGTCTCGCGGTGCGATCCAGCAGCGTATGCCGCTGGATTCGAGCTTCGCACAAACTGCATCTGCGGCTGGCTTGTCGCGCGCTGAGTAGCTTATGAAAACATCGTGCGCCATACGAGATTGGGATGTCCTTCTACTCGAACCGTGCGAAAGATGCGATTAGCTTGTTTATTACACGGGCCGCCAGCAAGTTTTTACGCGACCCGTAAAATGAAAAGCGTTCGATGTGTGATTGGCGGTTTCTTCGTGGTGCATCAAGCTGTGGCGGATGTCGCCGGCTAAGCATTGAGCTCTCTCACACCGCCAATATATGAAAGCGCAAACTTGGTTCTCTAACTCTTGGGCAATGAAGGACGTCGCTTTCGAAGTCCTTTTAACGAATGTCATAACCGAGCGACCGCCGTTTTAATTTCGATATCCCGCTGCCGCCCCTGTTCCCGAAAGCCAAGAGGACAGTGCTTGTAGTGGCCCTGGAAACTGTACACCCAACAGACTAAGAATCGGAATCACAGCAAAAATCAGCAATTGGAGAACAAAACTGCCATTCCAATTCAGCTTGCCTGGGATTGTGCCTGAAAGCATGCTGATCACCCGATCACGGTTCATCGAGATAAGGACTGTGACGTTTACTCCTACTGCGCAGAGTAAGATCAGCCAACTGAACCACGCAAATCTATCGGAGAGTGGAAATCTGTACACACCAACGGCCAAGGTGATTGCTACCAGCCCGGCGGTCGAAAGAGTAGCAAGATTGAGCAAATGTGGCGTCACACGCCGCAGGAGGTCAACCACTCTGGAGGCGACGAAGAGCTCAGCATTCGCAATTAGCCTGTGGTCAAGTTCGTCATCCGATCTCTCGGTTGTTGGGAGCCTCAGGCCCCACTCTTGGTCGAAGACAGAAGTGACCGACCTAGACAGGACAGCCATGGCGCGTTCAGCCAAAAGCTGATCAAGAATGGTCTTCCGCCATGGATGCTCGCAAGAGTCTGACAGGGGGGTTGCGAATGCGACGGCTTGAGAGGTGAGTGCCTTCGCCAACACAGTCTGGGACCGCTTGACCAGAGTTACTATCCGACGCGATCTTTGTTGCAAGCGGCCAATCAAAGTCTCAGAATCCGCACAAGGATGCGTTCTGGCTTGGCGTGTCAGTTCTTGGGCACGGGTGAGGCAAAATTCCAACGCTTTAAATGTAGGTCGCGGCTCCATGATTTTGATATTCTGCTTCTCTGTCATCGATGCCGGAACGCTTCCTACTCGTAGTCGCTCGTATGATGTTCCGGTCGGGTGCCAATATAGATAACGTAGGAGTCTTCGGAGCGTGGTCCAAATAAAAGCGAACCGAAGGAGTGACAACGAAAACTCAACGTAAACAAACCAGACCACTAAAAAGAAGAAGCTTTTAAACGCGATGCCGTCTACAGATCGTTGAAGGGTAGTAGCATCTAGCAGAAACACGAACGCCACCGTTAGGCTAGCTACGACCATCAGCGCACCAGGCACCCTCAGAGGAGTCCGGTCTAGCGAACGCACGAGTTCGTGTTCCAACTCGTGGAGTCCTACAAATGCTTTCTCACTGAAATTCAGGAACGGTCTGCGGACACGACACTCGTCTAGCAAGTTTAGCCGCCATAGTTCTCCAACAACTAGGCAAGCGGCCGCTATTGCCAACAGTATCATTGGGGTCAGGCACGACACCCCGTCACGCAAGCTGGCCGAGCGCAAAAAGAAGAACAGTGCGGTCGCGGGATCTTGACACCAAACCTGGGTAACGAACCAAATTCCGAACGCGAACACGACCCACGTTACCGCCAGCACCGTCAGTGCTGATTTCGGAGGCACTTTCTTCTTTGTAGAAATCCAACCCTGCCGCACTCTATTCAAAGGCGCTGCAACTGCCATCAGAATCAAGATCGTGCAGGCGATTGCCGCAAGCCCCGCCAGCAGTAGCCAGCACGTTAAAGGAAAGGTTAAATGTGCGTTTCCATTCTTAAGGGTGGCGCGCAGAGGCAGAAGAAACAGTGCTGAACCGATAACGTAAGTAGTAAGTAGTCCGGATGCAAAAGCAGCGGAATAGATTCGCTTCGCTTCACGTAACCTCGGGCGTATCGATTGACTGAGCAATTTTCCGAGAGCCACGGGCATATTGGAAAGAATGACGGTCCGCAATCGTGCCGGAGCTTCCACCGCCGTACCAGTTTCTATCGCTTCTCCCGCTGAGTAGTGGTAAATCAGCACGCTCGGAATCGAGCAGAAGACATTCAGTAATATAAACGCTACTACCAAAGAAGTCGGGTACAATTCCGATCCTAACTCGATTTCGTTCTTGCTTGTCCCGCGCGTCACTTTCAGTATGTGTTTTTCTTGATCCGGCTTATGGGAGGGAAACTTAGCCGGTTTAACCGGCCAAATGGCATCGCGCCCCACAATGGATTCCCATATCACGGGATCGGTTGGAGGGTTCTTAAATGGAGCAGAGTAGTCAAGCATCTGCTCGGGGTGGTCGAGAAGGGACATAGTGGCATTGTAGATCCCCTCGTCTTGCTCCTCTGCGAATTGTGCTCGATCGACCTGGCCGGAAAAGGGATATGTCCACGCTTGGTTGGTGTTGAAGAGAGGGTAGGTTGATAGCGTGATAGTCCCAAGGAGATCAGAATTAACGTCCGGATGGAGGTAGAGCAGATTGTTACCATTAAATTGGACGATTTGGGTGTCGGGACAATAGATCCGAATCATATGCGAGAGAAAGAGACGATCTTCCGTGTCTGTGGCTGCAATTCCAACGTAATGGATATGTTCGCGACTGATTGTTGTCAGAATATTCGAAAGAACTAAATCGTCGTATGTGCTGCTGCGGGGCGAATAGAGTGGCGCGATATAGTCGTTTTGGTTCGACTGTTCCACAGGAATAGGAACATGGCTAGGTCCGATTTTCGGCCCATTCTGACCCGACGTAGCGGGCTCTTGTTGCGCTAGTGCAGCGCGCAAATCAGAAATATGAAGCGGAAAGTCGAGGGACAGAACAGTCAGCTCATCTGAATTGGGTTTCTTTCTATCAGCCGCGGAGTATGTTTCACCGTAGGACGTTCCTGCTTCGGCAAGGATAGCAACTTCACCTTGGGCTCCGAGTTCCGTTCGGGCCCAACTGGCGAAATCGCGGGTGCTCACTCCTATTACAGTGCTGTGAAAGTCATCCACTCCCCAATTGCTGAGCTTTTCACGGACTTCGGTAGCACTTCCCGACACCAGCTTTACGTGGACTCGTGGGTCTCCGTGAAAGGAATCGAGCCAGCTACGAATAGTGACACCGATCGAATCAGCTGAACCCGAAAAGCTTGGCGCCAACATTCGTACGATTCTGACCGGAGTGCTTGTATTCGGAACGTAGTCGGCCGCGTTAACATCGAATGGTTTCCATCGCGACAGCCAAGCGATCTGGTCTAGTGCGCTGCGAAGTGGCTTTTTCTCAACTCCCTTAGTCGGTCGTTCGCCGATCAGAAACAGTACTAGTAATTTGGATTTCAACTTACTTCGAAAAAGGATGATTCCTGGATCCTCTGAAACTCGGTTCGTTGAACTTTCGCTCTTGACCTGAAACTCGAGTTTTCGCGCTTGATTCGGTGGCCCGTTCTCAGCTCCTGCCCCAGAAGGAGGCAGCGGATTTCTCGACCCGCTCGGCTCTTCAAACTCCGCCATCACAGACTGTTCAGGCCAGGGCTTTTTGGATTCATCGCCGGCTGAGGTCGGCCAAGGTAGGTCCAAACGATCGATTACATATCCGGCGTCATCGAGCGCGCGCTCGATCGCGTCGAGGCTTCCGTCAAATTTATCACGCAACGCAGGTGCTGTCGGATCAGGTAAGGTCGCGATGAGAAAATCGATGGTGTAAGAACTTCTGGCGTCTGTATTTGGCCAAGCTATGTTAGGCGGCCGGATCGTCTGGTTGTCCTTCGACCATGGTCCTTCGTTCGGTATCTTCCGTGGGTAGACATCGAAAAAGTCCATGATTAGATCCACCGCGCTGTGCTCCGGCTCATCCGCGGTGGGTATCGAGCTGCTTTCCGATGAGACCGTCGGTTTTCCAGCGGGTGGCATCGAGGGCGTTCTCAAGGTAACCCCAAACAACGCCAGAACTGCGATGATAACCGCGGGTATTCCTAGGTTAGAACGGTCCAAATTTATGCCTTTCTTCGGATAGGTGAAGAAGTTTTACGTCTCTAAGTTGACAATCGCGTGTCGAGCCCAGGCTACCTCACACAACGGGACATCGCGGCGACATTCCCTATGCGTGTAGACAAAGAGTATAGTTAACCTTCGAAACCCGACCCTACTCTGGCCGTCTATTTGGGCTCATTTGCCGCATTCCATTTGCAGGCAGACCTCCGGGGAAATTGGATTCCTCAGAAAAACTCAAGCTGCGGTTAAAGCAAGCCCACTTTGTTAAGAACACGCCCAAATGAGAACGCATGTACGGATAACCGCTCGAGTGGCGTAGTGCGAACCTCGGAGAGAATCGGCTGTCCCAGGGGAGTTGTTTTAGAGCCCGCGAACCAGAATAGTAGCCAGAGGGGACTGGGGTCATAGTACGATTTAACTTTGCTTCGCTATCACTTGAAGCCGAATCGGAGGAAGTCGTGGAAGATGAATGACCGATATCCCCGCTTTTAACTGACCGCTGACTATTACCGCTAACGCGCGGTTAGCGCAAGATTCTCGGATCCGCCGACAACGGGGATCCAATTGCATCATCAAGGGTTTGGTGTCGGCGCTCGAGACCCGGCGTCCGTCAGTGGAGCGCGAGATTCGTGACTGAATTCGACGGATGAACGACAACTGTTCTGGTGCGCCCTGGACTCATTGACGAGCTGACAAGATCCCGATCGAAACCAGTCAAGCTCATAGTTACACTGGCTACTAGCTTGTTTCCTCTGCAACAATTCCCTCCAGATCGCAAAACAGTTCATCGGCCTGATCATAGCAGTAGACCGGGGCGGCAGTTGCAAGCCACCTTCGCCAATGCCGCGATCAACTGAAGCGATTTGTCCTATGGCAGCCGCGATTTTGGCTTCGTCTGCCTGTGCCTGCTTGACTGTCTGAGGCGCATTTTGAAAGGCACTGACGGCGTCCTAGTATTCCGTTTGTCTGATCGACGGGACTGGCGGCTCAGGACGATCACCTGCCGAGGCAGGACAATGTTTCGGCCTCGAGTCTTGCCCGTGACTTCTGGCGGGATCGCACGACGAGGATGAGCTCGCTCAGGAACGCAAACATAACGCCCGCGGCAGCAGAGCTACCGAACTCCGTCACCACGGACGAGGTTTTCGGTAGGGACACCTGAATTGCGTCGGAACTCCTTGATCGCGCAGATACGAGATCGCCTAAACAGGCGTCGTGACGCGGCAGAGTGGTGCAACTGGCTGGTACGACCCTTGCGCAGTCCACGAGTTCCTCGTTTGATCGTTGGAAATAGAGCAGCACTCCTGCATGGTGCGGGTCAACTCAGTCAGACAGGTTTGGTAAATAGATATCCCGCTGGAGAGTAATGAGGGCATTCCGGTCTCCATTTTATTCGCGAATTCGATGGAGGTTGAATCCGTCGCTCCCGTTCGACTGAATGAACACCAGAAATTTTGGCGAGATCCTCGATCAATTCCTGATCAATTAGTCCGCGAAAGTGTTAAGGCGCGGTAAGGAGCGAACTTCTGCCCATCCGCTCATCTGACAGGACAATTGGACTTTGCTGAACACCGCCCCGCTGTCCACGATGACGACGATGGGAACTTGACTCACGACAGACCCTTGATGGTGTAGGTATTGAATTAGTTATGCAAAAATGCTAAGCAGACCCATCTTATAGCAAGGGTGGCAAAAGCAATGGCAAAGGATAATGTGAAGGCAGCAGACGAGCCAGTCCTAATAAAAGCTACTTTCTTCAGTCATACGAATGATGAAGACAAAGATCACGACACTGGCGTTTACGTCAAAGTCAATTCTTCGGACAATTTGACCCAAATCGCTCATGCCGACAATAGAGACAATTCAGGAGATGATGGCACTCAATATAAGGACGGCTCTGACCACCAATTTGATCTTGACCTAGATGCGGCCGGGCTAAGCAAAAGCAGTTGCAAAGGTTTCAAGGTTCACGTGTGGCAACACACGCACGGGCATGATACCTGGAGATCTAACCAGCAAGTTGTGCTCTACTTCTCAGATCATTCAAACCTTACCGCGAGCAGAGATGGCATCGAGCTCAAGAACGACGGAGCGGCAGTAGATTTTTCTGCGCCAAATAACTAGCGTCATCCGTTGCTTCTCGAACAAACGAAGCCGGAGCTAGATGTCGAGGTTGGGTTTTGTCGTCGACCGGCCACGCAGAGCGGCCTGCTCGACGGGAGAACTTGGATGTGTTTTGGGCTGAGCAGCGGCCAGCCTGCGCCTTGACGAACTAAATGTACATGTCGCGGTGTGCCTGACTCCCTGACGCTTTTGGCCGCATCGACGCCTACCTTGCCGTCCGCGAACGTTGCGACGCTTTCTTGAACGTGGACTTCATAATCTTCCATGATGAGCTGCTCGATCGCGCATGGACGGAAGCTCGTCGACGGGACTGACGGCGTCCTTGCCGAGCAGGAGGAGCGGACTCGTTTGCATCTTGAAGGAAGTCGTGGAGGACGCCGGCGCAGATACGGGAAACGAAGTAGAGACGGAGAAGGCGGACGCCGACGGCGAGAAAGCCGCCGACGATTCCGAGAAGTCTCAGGACGACGGGTCAGACGAGTAGTTTGAAAATCGCGGGATCGATGCAATCCGTGGGAAGCACGGCAGGAGCTACAGACCCTTGCACTGGCACACGCAGGATTGTGAATATCGGGATGAGGGACGACGGTATGGCTTTGACGGGGTAGGAAACGAGGCCGGGGTTGACTGTGCGATGCCAGATACGAGCATTCGGACATAGAACGGTTTTGGAGAGTCATATTGGTATGTTTTTGATTGTAAACGCTGTGTAGCTTTTGACGACTTTCAAATTTAAGGAGGGTTGAGCAAATGGGCAATCCTGACGGAGAAGGGATGGGGCTAAGAGCGCCGACGGGACCTCGGCAAGACAATCGCGCCACTTTGATTCTGAGGTCGATCACGGCAACCCGTTGTAGCCTTTGGCCTGTTGATCACCGCGCTTGTTCAAACCGACCAAGTTACGCTGCAGTTTTTGAGAAGTACTTATGCGAGCATACACTTCCATTCGGGTGGGGCGGAGTGGCAAGTCCTTAACGAAACTGATTGGCACAATGCCGGACGCGACATCAACGCCAACTGCAAACCGAAGGATCTTTCTGGCGTGGAATTGAGTGCTCCACTCATGAACCGACCACTAAGCAATGACTACCGTTTTTACGTAGTGTGTCGGACAGACCAGTCCGAGAATGCGGAGTATTCAGTCGATATGGTATACGTGAAGAGCTTGGATCAGTTTCCCGACGCGCTCAAAACCATCTTGAGCGACCCAAATAAGAAGTTGGGACCGGTGTACTATGGAGTCTATGGAGATTGGGGGATCTGGTTTGTCAAAAAAGATAGGTGAGTGCCAAAGAGCAATAGATGCGACAGAAGGTTATGTGTCTTTTGCTATTGCCCATTCGTTTGCCTTCGGGAAATTCCGCCTCTGTCGCATTGAGGCCTGTGATAGCTCTGGTTTTTCGAGTTCGAAGTCTCCAAGCCGGAGGCGCTTTTGTCCATACAGCTAGCCATACTTGGAGTTGTCAGCGTCGTGCAGTTCTAGGTTAAAGGGTTGGTGGGAACAGGTCACTCGTATCGAACGTCGCGACGTTTTTCTATTAGATACTTTGGTGTCATTAATATCAAGGATGTTAACTATTAGGTCCGTTAGTATTTTGTGCTCCGTGCGGTTCCGATAGGAAAAGAAATTGATCGGCACAGGGTCTTCAGTGTCGGATGAACGGCGTTCGCTCTCAGTAGGTCACCTGGATCAACGAGGATATCCATTCCTACGATATTTTGCAGGGTCGGAGTAAGCTGTGCTCAAATCAAACCAAAACTTGGCAATAAAACCAAGTATCAGGAGGTGATGAACGTTCCTGACAGAGCCGAGGCTTCTCATGCTTGCCTTCGCAGATATGACACCATCCATGACCTACTTTGAGAAAGCAGATGAAATATGTGCGCGAACGCAATCTAGCCCTTGCGGAAGCCGAAATCCGCCGGACCCTCCGGAGAGTCGGCTGACTAAGATCTACAAGAACAGTCTTGAGTATTATCGCCGGCTGCGCCAAGGACGCGAAAGTTTAGTTTCGTACTAGCGAAACAGCCCTGGTATCCGCGTTCCGGCGGGAGCGACACGATACCTCACCGCGGAGCATGGATCACAATCACTTCGGCTTCGCCGGTCGGCAACTCGCCAAGACGAGGGCGGCGTATTCTCTGACCGTGCTGTAGCTTGGCCCAGAATCCCCGTGGTGGCACCGGGATTTGAAGACGTCGGCACACCTTCGCCAGACCCCGACCGGACAGCCCCCAGTCTTTTGCCAGTTTCTCAACTGGCTCGGACCAGACTCGATCAAATAGTGCGGCGCGATCGAGACGAACCTCGTGTCTGTCCCGGCGCCAACCGCCGATTTGGATCGTGTGGGGAAGCCGGGGTTTGGGTTTCGGCAGTTCGATTCCACATTTGGCGAGAACTTCTTTCGAGCGAGTTGGTCGAGATTGATAGAAGTCTCGTTTTGGATCGGGAGGCGAAGGAATGAACCCCACCCTTTTCATCCGAGCGCGGATGGTCGGAGTCTTCGCCAGGTCCCGCAAGATTGTCGGGGAACAGTGGTCGTCCTTGGCGAGGAGCTTCATCACGTCCACAAAGGTTAAATCCGAGGTCTTGAGGAGCGCCCGACGGATATCGCCAATCTCGCTGGTGGTGCTTGTCTCCCAGCGCGCGCCGGCATCGAACATACTCTGAAGCGTATAGGTCGAGCGCGGTCGTCCGAAGAAGGGTGCAAGCCAGTAGATTTGTGAGCGAAGAATCGCAGTCATATCCTTGGGAAGAGCGGACCGAGCCAGTAGCTCAACAATGGAACGGTTGGCCGCTTCGCGATAGAGCTCGTCGAAGTCGTCTTGCGAGGGGTCTGGACCGAGCCGCTCAAGAATGTGCACGTCGCCGCTACGGCAGGCCTCCTCGATCGCGCTGAATCCCACGAAGCGATCGCTCTCGTCGCCTTCGTTGTCGTCACCATAGTATGAATCAGAAACCCGAAGACTGTGAGCGGGAGCATGAGCATCGGCGCCCGCCCAGAGGCAGAGCTGGACCCCTTTCTCGTTTTCCTCGCTGACGTGATGTCCGAGCGCGATGTTCAGCTCGGTCTGAACCTTCGGATCATCCATGCGATGCCGCTTAGCGAATCCGAAGAGCGGCTTGTTGCTGGTATGGTACGCCAGAGTTGCCGCCATCTCGTGGCCGGCGGTGAGGTCTACTCCGAGATTGCGAAAGCGTTCCATCAGCTCGGAGTTGTAACTGTCAAACAGATCGTCAAGGCTAACCCGTTGTGGATCGGCGCCCCATTCCAAAAGAAGATCGAGGAGATCCCATCGTCGAGCGCGGAGGGCCAGATTCAGCGGGCTGTCACGGTCGAGGTTGGGATTATAGCCGTTGCACAAGAGGAGGAGGACCAGAGCTTGGTTCCGTGCGTCGAGAGCGATCTCAAGGGCGGAGCTCACGCGCCGCTGCCTGACTACCGTTCCTTCGCAGGCCTGAAGCGGTCGACCTGCCTGGATCCAGCGTTCGATATCGTAGAGGCGACCATCACGACACAGGTGGTGAAGTTCCCTAAGCGCTTCCGGATCGTTGGTGATACGCGCAGCGGGCTTGGTTACAGAGACATTCGAACAGGTCCGTGGGTCACTGAATGCATCCATTTGCATCAAAAAGCGGCACCGCGAAACTCAGCGGGTCCACACAGAACTAGCAACTAGAGCCCCGTCCCGCTTGTGGCAAGGCTGGCGCTACAGTCTAGAAGTAGCTCCAAGGCAATCTTGAGCAGCGTCGCGACGGCGGTTGGGAAACTCGGATATAAAAGGTCGAACCGCCGGAGCGATGATTCGCTCCGGCGGTTTTCGTCATTTTGAGATAGCTTCGGCTACATGCCAGTGCCTGTAAGGCTCACGTTGTGCGGGCTGGTTGGATCCTGCGGGACACTGACGGCTAGCGTTGCACTCTCTGCGGCGGCGATGGTGGGCTTGAACGTCACGCCTATCGTGCACGACGAGTTGCCGGACAGCGTCGGCCCGCAAGTGCCTCCTGTAATCGTGAAGTCGGCCGCATTGGTGCCGCTCACAGCGCTGCCAATCGAAATTGTGAATGGCGACCTGTTGGTGACCGTTGTCTTGAGTGTCCTGGAGGACGTTTGCAGCACGGTGCCATAGGGCAGAGTTACCGGTGCGACGGTTTCGGGAATCGTCGGCCCGGTACTGAGCGCCAGCGTGTACGGGCTAAGTGGATCAGGACTATCTGCGACGTTGAGTGTCGCCGACTCCGCTCCAAGCGCGCCCGGTGCGAAGCTCACGATGATCGAGCACGACTTCAGTGCATCAAGCGTCGTTGTGCAGGTACCGCCGGTAATCGAAAAGTCGCCGGCGTTGGTTCCGCTGAAGCTTTCGTTCGGATTCACCGACTGCATTTGATGGTTGACGACCGCGAAGGCCGCGACGCCCTTAAGCCCGAACCTCACGTCCCCGTATACCAGGGTGCTCTTAGTGGTCGTCAGATCAACCGTGCCGGTGCCGGTGAGCGCCACATGCTGCGGGCTGTTCGCGCTGTTGTCAAAGACACTCAACGTCGCGTTATGCGCGCCCAGCGCATTCGGGGTGAACACGATTGCGATCGTGCAGGTTGCCAAATGCGCCAGTCCTCCCGCAGGGCAAGCGGTGGCGCCGGTGGCCGCGAATTCAGAATCGTCCGAGGTCACGTTGCTGATGAACAACGGGTTCGTGCCGGTGTTCCTGACCGTGAGGTTCTTGGTCACCGGGTGCCCGACGGACGAATCGCCGAAGGCGAGCGACGCGGGCACCGAGATTGTGGTCTTCGGCGCTGTCGGACATCTCACGAGCGTCACGTTCCCGCAGAGTAGACCCTGCACCTCCAGCCCAGTCGGCGTACCGGCTTGATTGCCTAAATTTATGTCCAGGGTGTTCATCCCTGCGAAGGTGATTGCGTTTATGACTGGCGGAGTATTGGCGCCAGGATTCTCAAAGTTAGTGACGGGATCCTGAAAGTTGTCCCATCCAATTGCGGGAGACGGCGGGCTGGCACTGTCCGATGGGCAGCCGGTAGGACTGTTCAAGCATGCTACTGCGTCGTTATCGGCCATAAACTGTAGCCCCACCGAGCCCGTGCCGGTCTGCATCCAACACAGCTGATAGATATACGGTCCCGCGCCGCAGCCGCCATTGCCGCAGGTGGTGCCAGCTGAAATCCATTGACTGCTGCTGAAATCGGTGGTGTTCCAGAGAGGGTCGGGCGAGACCACCACGGCCTCTGCCGGAGTCGCGAACCCACCGTTGATGTCCGACAGCAACTCCCACCACGGATCCGCGCTGCCAACACTCCCTGAGCCCTGCCCGGTATTGATCGAGGTGCTTCGGACGCCGGGGGCGCATGCGAACACCGGCGACGGCGTCGCAGTGGGCGTAGCAGTCGCAGTTGCAGTGGCCGTGGCGGTCGCAGTCGGCGAAGCGGTTCCCTCTGGACTCGGTGTCGCAGTCGGGGTCGGAGTTGCAGTTGACGTCGAGGTAGCTGTCGAGGTTACAGTAGCTGTCGCGGTTAATGTTGCTGTCGCGGTCGGAGTGGCCGTCGCGGTCGGCGCCCCGGCACCAGCGCCCAGCACCCAGACATCATTCAATGGTGAACAGGAAGAACCAGCGCAGGTCGCTCCCGCAAAGACCGTCATTCGGTTGGTCGCAGCGCTCATCACCGCCACGTGCGTATATCGCGAACTCGGAGAGCCACCGGCTGGGCTGAGCTCCGCCCAGGTTGGCGTTCCCCCGTTACCGTTGGCATTGGATAGGACCCAAGCGTCGTTTAAAGTATCGCCGGCACCAGTACGTCCGCCGAAAATGGTCATATCGTTGGTCGTCGGGTTATACACGGCGCTATGGCTGTATCGGGTACTTGGCGGGCCGCCTGTCGGGCTGAGTTGCGTCCAGGTGGGTGTACCGCCGAGCCCATTGGCATTGGAGAGAGACCAGGTGTCGTTCGCGGCAGCAGGAGCTTCGCCGCCGAAGATGATCATACTATTCGTGGTAGGATCGTAGACTGCACTGTGCGCGATTCGGGCACTTGGTAGCGTGCCTGCGGGGCTGAGCTGGACCCAGTTCGGCGTGCCCCCGCTTCCATTGGCGTCGTCAAGCACCCATACGTCGTTGTTGGGGGAACCGCAGTCCATACTTCCCCCGAATACGATCATCACGTTGTTAACCGAGTCGTACACGGCGCTGTGCAAACTTCTCTGGCTCGGCGGCCCGCCGGTTGGGCTCTCCTGCGTCCAGGTGGACGTACCTCCCAGCCCGTTGGCATTGGAAAGAATCCAAACGTCATTGGTGTCATCAAAGCAAGAGCCCTCGGCCAGATCGCCTCCGAACACGATGAGGCTATTGCTCACGGGATCGTACACCGCGGAATGACCCCCTCGAGCACTCGGCGGTCCGCCGGTCGGCACGAGTTGGGTCCAGGCTGGGGTCCCCCAGAGCCCGTCGGCGCTCGAGAGCACCCAGGTATCGTTGAACAAAGTGGAGACAGTGTTGATGTTTCCGCCGGCTCCGCCGAAGATAATCATCTCGTTATCGACTTCATCGTGGCCAGCCGCCAGTGATTCTCGCGGGCTCGGCGGTCCGCCAGCCGGGGAGAGCATCTGCCAGCCTAACGGCAATGAGAACTCTTGGTTTGTCGCGACGGGGCCGGTAGCCGTTTGGCCGCCGATCACATACAGATTCGAGTTCACGACACTCGCGGCCGTGTCGTAGCTAGCGGTCGGCATCGGTGGTTGCTCGGTCCAGCTGTCGCTCGGGGGGTCGTAGCTTTCGTTGACCGCCAAAGGGGTGCTCGCGGTGCCGGCTCCTCCGGCCACGTAGATGTCTCCGTTGATAACGCCCGCGGCTGCGGCATCGCGGGAGGTTGGCATCGGCGAACCTGTCGACCAACTGTCGAGAATTGGGTTGTACACGCTCACGGTGCCGACCACAGTGCTGATGTCTCGTTCGTAGCCGCCGATTACATAGAGCAGTCCATTGACGACGGCGCCATTCACGTCTTCGCGTGCGGTGGGGATTGAGGCGCCAGCGGTCCAACTATTCGCGACCGGATCGTAGATCTCAGTAGTATTCGTGCTGGTGAACCCGGACGCAGTTCCGCCGGTGACGTACATCTTGCCCGCGATGACGCCCGATGCGGCTCCAGAGCGCGCTGTCACCATCGATGCCCCTAACGACCACGTGTTGGCTACAGGGTCATAGATTTCAAGTTGATTCGTGGTGCCGTTTCCGCAATCCGAGTTGATGCATCCGCCGGCTACGTACATCTTGCCGTTGATGACGCCGATGCTTGTCAATATGCGACTCAGGATCGGCGGGGCACCGGTTGTCCAGGTATTGGTTGCCGGGTTGTAGATCTCCAGGGTCCCCGTTCCGCTGTCTACGCCAGTATCATCGTACCCATACAGATAGACGAGCCCGTTGATTACACCGCTGGCGACAGGATTTTCGGCGTTGAAGATGGCCGGTTCCGGAGCCTGAGTTGTCCAGGTACCTTCAGCAGACGCGCGACCGACCGAAAGCATGGTTACCAACGCGATAAATGTCGAAAAGACGACCGGCACCGTAAATCCACGTAGCGAACAGGATCGATGGCTCATAACAGTTCCTCCCTCTAGCTATCCAACCAAGTACGTCAAGAATCCCTACCCCTGGACCTGGGCTAAGCCTGCCTCGAGACGCAGGGCTCATCGTCGCGATCCGTCGGGCGGCTGGTCCAATAGCCTGCCGTCGTCGGCGTCGGCGTTTCGATAAAACGCCTTGGCTAGAAATCACGTCGTGTTACTCTCCACTAACTTCATGTCGTCTCTACTCCCCAAATTTGTCGCCGCTGACGGCAGGTAGCCCAACCCGCTTTTCTTTAGGCGACGGATGCCGTGGCGGCGTTCATTCGGACTGAACAATTTGTTCAGTTATCAACTCTGGTTTCGTCAAACCGGGCACAAACCGATGCCCTTTCTCTTGAGCAACCAGAGGTTTACAGTGCTTTATTCCGGTGATGCGGTCCGTTCCCGTCGTTTTCCGGGTAAGTAGAGTTTGGCAGCAGCTGGGGGATCCGATGCGAATTGTCCGCCAAGAGGGTTCGTCCAATTCTGGGCCAGAATGCGCGGGCGACAGAGTTGCTGTGCTTGTTCCAAACGGCGAGAACTGGGAAGTCGGATACGCTGGAAGGACGATCTCGCTAAAGGCTTCCAAGGGCCTCGCTTACATTTATCGGCTGCTGCAACATCCCAATCAGGAGTTTCATGCGCTCGATCTTTTGAGTGGCCCCGGTACTAACTTCGTACCCGAAAGCGCGACCTCTGAGACCTCTTCGACAGACTCCACGCTAACGATCGGCCGCCTCGGAGATGCCGGGGAGATGCTCGACCGCAAAGCGAAACAAGACTACAAACGAAGGCTTTCGGAACTGAATGAGGAACTCGAAGATCAGCGGGAGCGCGGAAACAGCGCGCGAGCTGCGGAAATCGAGTCTGAGACCGCCTTCCTGATTCGCGAGATCAGTCGCGCGGTTGGACTCGGTGGACGCGACCGACGTGCCGGATCCGCGGCCGAGCGCGCGCGGCTCAACGTTACGCGCGCAATCAAGACCGCGTTGCAGAAGATCTCGGAGCATCAAGCTGAGCTCGGTGAGATACTAGAGCGTTGCGTCAGGACCGGACTCTTTTGCTGCTTCATGGCGGATCCTCGAGTGCCAATGACTTGGCAATTCTCACTCGAAGGCATCAAAGCATCTTTCGAAGCAACCGAGGCGACTGCACCCTACCTGCTCCGCGGTGAAACAGATTTCCTGCGCGTGTTTGTAGATCAAACCAAGTTCGTGGGCCGAGAAGAGGAACGCGGCACAATGCGCCGATGTCTTGAGCAGACCCTACTCAGCCAAGGACGCGTGCTGATGATTGGCGGCCAGCCGGGTGTGGGCAAGACTCGTATCGCCAGAGAGTTCGGAGCGGAGGCCGCACAGCGAGGTTTCCTGACACTCGCCGGTGGCTGTTACGATAGGGAAGACTCGGTCGCGTTCAGCCCATTCGTCGAAATCCTGGAGACTCTTGCGCAATCGCCCAACCAAGCCGCCTTTCGTTCGGCGCTCGGCCCTGATGCAGCCGAGTTGACGCGACTCATGCCTCAGCTTCGGCGAATATTTCCGGACATTCCTAAACCACTGGAGCTGTCACCAGATCAGTCGCGAGAGTCTCGCCGGCTCTTATTCAATGCGTTCCGAGAATTCCTTGCCCGGAATGCGCGTGATCGTCCGGTGCTCTTGCTGATGGAAGATTTGCAGTGGGCCGACGAAGGGACATTGTCGCTGATCAACTACCTGGCTCGTTCAGTCGCTGAGTTGCCGGTGATGCTCGTCGGCACCTATCGCGACGAAGTGGTCGATGCTACTGGACTATTGGTCCGGACTCTTGACGAACTGAATCGCCTCCACCTTCCCGAGCGTATGAATCTGCACGGCCTTCCGCAGAATGCAGTCGCCGAGATGATTCGATCTCTTAGCGGGCGCGACCCGCCGACCCCCGTGGTGACTCTGATCTACTCCAACACGGAAGGTAACCCGTTTTTTGTTGAAGAGCTGTACCGGCACCTGGTCGAGCAGGGCAAGCTCATGGATTCCAACGGAGACTTCCTCCGCGATCTGAAGCTCGCGGACATCGACGTGCCGAATAACTTGCGGCTGGCAATCGGGCGACGGCTCGCACGCTTAGGTGGCGAGACTCAGAAAATTCTGGGCACCGCGGCAGTGATCGGACGATCGTTCTCCTTTGATCTTTTGGAAGCCTCGACTGGTGTGAATGCAGACATACTGTTGGATCGGGTCGAGGAAGCAGAAAAGGCTGGGGTGATTTCCTCCACTCTGCAGTTTCCTGAAGCGCGATTCCAATTCTCTCACGAACTTATCCGAAAGGCCGTACTCGCAGATTTGTTTGCGCCGCGGCGTCAGCGGTTGCATCTCCAGATCGCAGAGGCGATCGAGCGAATCTACGCCGGTGCGCTGGAAGAGCGGGTCAACGATTTTGCACATCATCTGCTACAGGCTGGTGTGGCAGCAGATGGTTCGAAGACAATTCGATATTTATCGATGGCCGCTAGACGGGCTCGTTTGCAAGGTGCGCTGACTGAAACAGTGGAATTCTATCGCGACGCGCTGCAGGTGCTCAAAAGGATGCCAGAGAACACTGAGCGCGACCAACTCGAACTCGGGTTGCAGCTCAGTATCGGCGCGGTTTCGATGGCTACACGCGGATATGCCGACAAGGAAACCGCACTCGCGTATCAGCGTGCGACGAGTCTGGGCGAACGCCTCGGAGACCCTACGCAAGTAGTTCTCGCACTGACCGGACTTGTCACACAACCGCTGCTGCGAGGAGAGCTTGACACCGCCCTTGCCATCGCCGATCAGGCGCTGGCAGTTTGCAAGCGTCACGGCAAGACGAAGACACAGATCTGGGGTCACCATATTGAAGGAGTCGTGCATTACCATAGTGGGCATTTTGCCACAGCTTGGGATCACCTCAGCAAGGCGCAAGCGGAGTATCGCGAAGAAGAACACAAGAAGAACCCGCAGGACCCTGGCAGCGAAGTTCTGCAATATATGGCGCTGACTGCATGGCAACTTGGCATGGCTGACACTGCGCGCCAGCGGATGCGCGAAGCGATCGATCTTAGTGACCGGCTTCAGAAGCCTTTTGAGCTCGCTCGCTGCAGCTTCTATGCTGGGTTTTTGCACGCCTTGATGCAGGATCCAGGACCAGCAAAGGAATTTTCTGAGAAAGCAATGAGATGGGCCAGCGAATATTCAATTTCACTCTTCTTCGACGCAAGCCGCATCGTGTATGGCTGGGCGATCGCCAAACAAGGACACGGCGCCGAAGGCGTGGCGTGCGCTCGCGCGGCGATCGAGAGCTTCAAAGCGGCGGATAATCGGCTCGGAATAGCTACCTACCTGGGTTTTCTGGCCGAGGCGCTTTTGACCGAAGGATTACCTGAAGAGGCTATGGTGGCAGTGGAGGAAGGGCTCACTTTGCCGTCGCAAGAACCCATGGACATTTCCTACCTTTGGTGGCTGAGAGGAAAACTGTTTCTCGAGAACACCTATTCTGCAGCAACACCTCAAATCCTGCGGTTGGATAAGTCATCGCTTGAAGAGGCTGAGAAGAGTTTCCGAACGGCACTTTCTCTAGCTACAAACATCGGAGCGAAATCTTACGCGATGCGGTCGGCGACAAGTTTGGGAAGATTGCTCGCGGCCCGCGGTATGGTCGCAGAAGCGCGAGCGCTCGTCGAACCTCTGCTTAAGAACATGACCGAGGGATTCGATACGCGCGACCTGGTGGATGCTATGCAGCTGGTCGAGGATCTGAGCTAGGGTAGAGGCAATTGCCATTAGTTCGCCCGGCCGTATCTGGCGCCGTGCCTGGCAGTGAGGCCTTTTCGAAGGGAGGAAAGAAATGACACGCCGCAGCCAGATACGTCTGATTTATCATGGCGCAGTCTCCATCGTGATTTCCACGGTGGTGGAGGCTTTTCCTGGACTCTTAATAGCTTTTCACAATGTCATGAGTGATCCGGTTCGACAGTATTGGAGGCAGTCTCATTCGATTCTGATGGTCACTGGGATATATATGATCGCAACCAGCATGGCCCTACCCTTCCTGGAGCTGACCTCAAGGGGTATTTCGTGGATTGTCTGGTCCTTTGTCGTTACCGTTTACTCGTTTATAGGAGCGAGTGCGACGATCTTTCTCGGACTTTATCTTCATCCTCCCGACCCAAAATGTACCCAATGGCAGCAAACGATGGCTATAGGATTCCCTCTCAACTGGGCCAACATAATACTGGTCGGGATAAGCGGCGCGGCATCACTTATTCCGGGCGTCCTGATTCTCCGGGGAGCCTACATGGCGATGCGCTACTCACCGATAGATGAGCTTCACTAGAAACCAGCGGAGTTGATGGGTGTTTCTTCGAGCTCTTCGCGATCGCATCGGTCGAATCGGTAGTTGCCTTGTGTCTCTTGTTCTCCGGCGTCCCGGCGATGCGCTGGCGTCCAGGCTTTCGTTTCTAGGTCTTCGACCGGGCTATGTACAACAGAGCGGAATGCTGATTTTGACTGATGTCGAACCGGGCAGGCAGGACGCTCTTCATAAAACGCTGGAAGCTATCCGTCTCAGGCTTATAGGCTATCAAACAAACAGACAGCAGATCGCATTTCGCAATACGAAGACTGTGCATTACGCTGCGTGGATGATTCTTCCTGCGGTCGAGGGAGAGTCGCCTGTTCCGGCCAGGCTTGCGTTCGAAACGAACTACGACGGAGGTATCAAAGATCATCTCAAAGACCTGGTCGACAACTGCCGGCATGAACTCGACGAGGTTTATAGTTTTTCCCCAGGCTATCCACCACGGGGGTCCAAAGGACCATTGGTGGAACAATTCCTGTCTGACAGGTTTCAGCAGACTAGTTGTGCAGTAGATGCCTCAGCCTACTACAACGCGTTACCTGGACGGTCGCTCGCGGATATAAACAATGCGCTGGCTGTTTACTACGAAGCAAAGAGATTCATCGACAACCCATTGCACTTTCACGGCGACTCCCTGGCTGCTCTTAGAGACCATTTCAGGAATATGCCGATCGAAGCGCCAGAAAAGCCCGGACGATTTCCGATCACGTACAGGGGGATCCGGGGTCTATTCGTGATCAATATAGCGGTCTTGCTGCTCCTTTTTCCCATAGCACTGCTCTATATGTTCCGCTGGCTCGCGATTGATGTTGTTGCGAGATATTTCGAGTGGAAGGAGGAACGCGAAAAGCTGTTCGATCCAACCCTTCATAAGGCGAGATACGACCACCTTGATCTTGGCCGCCAGAACCATCTCTGCACCTACACAACTGTCAAGCCCTCGGGCTTCAGAATGTACACGATGAGACGCGCGTTGTGGCTAGGGCCGGTACTTTTCAATTACTTTTTCATACTGGGCAGACTGGATCAGATAGGCACGATCCATTTCGCGCGCTGGACGCTGATCGGCCAACAATTAATCTTTTATGGGAACTACGATGGAAGCTGGTCCAATTACTTGACTGAGTTTTCAGATGAGGCGTGGGGTGTGAACCTGCTATGGGGCAACACGATCGGGTTTCCGCCAACAAGGTACATAGTTGGGGGTGGCGCGCGTGATCTGGAGGGCTTTCAGACGCAGGCAGCGGAGCACTATGCGCCCGCACCGGTCTTTTACTCCGCCTACCGCAACCACTCTCTAGTCAACCTGGTGCGCTACCTGAAGTTTCGCGACGAACTGCTCGAAGAAATCCGTGAACGCGGACGGGTGAGGAGTTGGCTTTTTAACCTAAGGCGTCGCTAACAACTATGAGCATAATAGATAAACCGCCGAGGCCGGTGAACCGCAAAGATATCCAGGGAATTTTAGCCAGCGGCTATGACCACCTTGACTATTCCCGTTTCGTGTTTCTTGAGATCAAAGATCCTGATGCGACCAGAAAATGGCTGGCCAGCATTGTCCCTTGGATTACGAACGCATTGCATCCTGGAGACCACAAGCCGCGGGGTTCTTTGAATCTGGCATTTGGTTTGATGGGGCTCCAAAAATTGGTTCCCGATGGCCTCCCGAAGGAGGAGTGGCCGCATGAGTTTATCAGGGGAATGAACGACAACAACGCCAACCGGATATTGGGCGATTTAGTTGAAAGCGACCCGACACACTGGGAATACGGCGCGAAAGAGCAACCTGAACTGGACGTGCTGGTCATGCTTTACGCATCAACCGAAGAGGAACTAGGACTGTTGCACGAGAACGTCTTTGGCGCTCGCGATTTGATAGGGGGCCTGTCCAAGATCGCACAGCAGGATTCGGTCATCCCGCCCGGCGATGAAACCGAACCCTTCGGCTTTCGCGACGGCATTTCGCAACCTCCCATTGAGGGGCTCCTGGGGCGGCGGAAACCAACCGAGGATCCGATCAATACGGGAGAATTCGTACTGGGCTACGAGAATGAACTAAATCATCAGACTAATATACCGAGCATCGACAATTGGGATGATCCACGCGGCTATCTTGCTGAGCATCCCGAGGATCCCGGCAAGCGCCGGGCCTTTGGATTGAACGGGACGTACCTGGTTTTTCGTAAATTGGTTCAGAGAGTGGACGAATTCCAGAACTACATCAACAACAGTGCGATTGACCCCAACGTGCGCGAGCTGAATGCCGCGAAGATGGTAGGGCGATGGCGAGGCGGGGCGCCGCTGGTGTTGTGGCCTGACAATCCCGGGGCGGAGCCTCGCAACGATTTTCTCTTCATGGAGACGGATCCTGATGGCCGGGCATGCCCGATCGGTTCGCACATTCGACGCGCCCACCCGCGTGATTCGCTCGACATGCCGCCGTCGAGATCAATTCTGATATCCAGGCGCCATCGCCTTCTCCGGCGAGCTCGAAAGTTCTCATTGCCGCCGGCGGAGTTAGCGGAGAACAATCCCAAGTACGAGCAGGGCCTGTTTTTTATCGTGCTTAATGCTGATCTCCGGCGTCAGTATGAGTTCGTTCAGCAATTATGGATCAATGATCCTTCCTTCAATGGGCTGGATAATGACAGAGATCCCCTTGTCGGCGACAATTCCAGCGGTGGAGAGTTCACAATTCAAAAAAAGCCGATCAATCGTCACCTTCGCGGTCTTCCGCGATTTGTAGTGATGAGAGGGGGCGGTTACTTTTTTCTTCCTGGTATTCGAGCGATACGGTATTTGGCGAACTATCAGCCCTGACGAAGTCGAAGACGCGAATCGCGGAAATCTGCAGTGCAAGCTCCGACCCGGTTGTTGGATCGGTAGCCGAGTTGGCTTGCCCGTAAGACTAATCGGGTGAATTTCCCCAGTGCTGGGCAAGATCAGCGAGGAACGCAAGAAGAGTCTTAAGAGCATAGGAAATCATAAGCTAACGTCCGTCGCCGACTTGACTGTCAAATTCTGGCCCCATTATAGGCGTACGTGCAGCGTAGACCTCCTTCAGTAATCCGGAAGGCTTTCGCATAGCACTCAGGCTGCGTCTATGTCTCAGTGCGGCCGGCCGGGGAGCGCGAAGCGAAGGCGAGCTTCATATCACGTTTAGCGGAAAACGCCATTGCTTCAAGAATCTTCCGTACGACCACAGCGCTCGGTCCAATTTCCGCGGGTCGATCCCTGCGAGCAGCCTGAGGAATGGCAAATATTGCGTCAGGTAAAGTTCGATCTTCCGGGCGTCAGACTTCCCGGCAAGCTCATCGGAGGCCTGCCCTTCGATTAAAAGCATCGCGCGGTAGACATGCTGGTCGAACATCGGAAACGCAGGACGGCAACAGTGGAGCCAGAAGATTCTCCAAATTGCGCCGCCTTTAGCAAACCTCTCGAGGAAGGCAGCGGCGGTAAGTGTTGACCCTAGCGCGCGGACTTCGTCGACGCGCTTAATGTAGTTGCGTCTCACCGAGTCCTCCTTCCGCGCGGACAATTTGCCACCATTCTTCCACTCATGAGATCTCTCCATTCCATGACATCGGATCGCGTGATGTCTTTGATTCAGCCGATATCGACGCCAAGTTGCTGCAGCATTACGGAAGGGTAATTGTAGCAATGAAAGGCGATGACCTTCCCGCCCTCGAGTTTAAAAATATCGCAACACGGGGCATCTATTACCTTGCCCGTTGGAGCTATGCATATTTGGACATCTGAGGAAAACTGTAAAAAACTCGACAACTCATTCTATTGCGAGGGCGCCGTCCAAAGTTCAGGAAATAGGCCGAATCGTGTAGACCTTGAGAACAAATAAGTACAAGAAAACGAGTGAAAGTGATAGCACAACGATTCCAACAATTGACGAAGTTATACGAAATTTGGTGGCTGACAGTTCTAGCTCCGTCGTGCTTTGCGGACCCCCTTGGGACACTGCCTTCCACAACTGCAAGCCCGAAAAGGCGACTCCAGCCAGTACGACCAGAACAACCAAAAATAAGATGACATTTGATGCCATATGCTGCCAATCGTACAACGCCTTCGTGACGTTCATCATATCGATTTGATAGTCATAGTGTGCGAGTTCTGCCTCAATGTACTTTTGATAAAGCTTAGATTTTGCTTCGAGCAAATTCTGGTTGAGCAGGTGATTTATCTGTAAGAGCTCTCGGTTCCTTTCCTTTTCCGTGTCGAGTGAGTTCGACAGCTGGAGCAGGCTTTCGGCAGGAGTACGAGTTTCAGAGGGGTAAGAGGGTTTCACAGAAGCAGGGGAACTCTCTTTTGCGAAGCAATGGATAGGTGTAATAAGACAAAGACCAAGGGTGACAACAGTCATCACCCTTCGAGTTTTGTTTTTGATACTAATCATTAGGTGCCTAAAGTTGGACGTGCTCTTCGCACATAGGTATGGTCTTTCTCTGCTCTGCCGTGAGACCAGCACACGGGTCATCGGACAACGGATCCGCGGTTATCGGCGCATCTGGAGGCTGTGGGTCCGTAACTGTTGGCTTGACGCTCACTTCAGGAGACTGGGCCAGAGATTTCACGGCGATGGGGGCCTCAATGCCTGCCTGACGAGGGGCTTCTTCGTCGGCGGGGGGATCAATGTGTTCTTGACGAGGAGCTTTTGCGCCGAAGGCTATTGAGGCCGGGGACTCACTGTCTTCTTGTGTAGACTCGGGAGGAGGCTTAATTTCTTCTCGCTTGGGAACTGCTGCATGAATATGGGGAACGCTGGCGTAATGGAATGGACCTGGCCCTAAAGTGAAGAAAGCAAGAACGACTACGACTCCTGCCAGTGATATGCGCATCGTCTCCCCCTCTGTCCGAGAGCATTACGATTCACGACTCCCCGTTTTGGACACTCGACTCAACTGAGAGATAGAGCAAATACACCGCGTAGTGCAAGCAGGGCGGTATTTTCGCGATTGGGGTTGCCCTGATGGAAGGCGTGGCCCTCCACGCGGCGCTCGCGGGCCCTTAACCGGAGCCGAATTCGAGCACGATTCGCGGACTCGTGGACGCGACTATGTGACGATACGGTCGGAAGAGGGTGCCGACACCTTGATGCTTGGCCGTCCACAGGGCGGCCAAGCATTCTTTTGCTTTCTCTTTTTTTGATCCTCTGTCTCAAATCACGCAGTGCTAAGCGCGTAGTTCCATCTGTCGAACGTGGACAGTCAGCAGTCCTGATGACGCGGAGAAGCAATGGCGCTATTCTGCCCCTCATGGTGGAGCGGGAAATCTTCACCGTAACGCGAGGACGCTCATGGGCTTGTCTATTTCGCCAGACGATATCGCAAAAGCTATTCCGCTTCTCCGCTCGCTGTCCGCATGGTGGCAACTCGTGATTGTCATCGCGATCACAGCAATAATGTTTGTATTGGTCGGGTGGAAAGTGGCCCTCGCGTTTTACAGAGAACGTCTTGCAACCCAACAAGTCATCATTGATGACTACCGTGAGAGGTTTAAGGGACAGTCTCCTGCCGAGGTGTCCGAACGGATGGCACGCAATCAGCAGGATCTGAACGACCTCAAGTCGGAACTGAAAGCGTTCAAAGCCGGAATGGCCGTCCCTCGCGTCACTGGGCCACCGATCCAGCAAATACTGAAGAAATCACCTATGATCAGCATTCAAGAACCCAAGCACGGTCAAATCGTGCCGCGTTTGAAGATCGTCAAGGGTCTTGTGCAACCGCCGAACAATTCGGTTCAAGTGTTCGTGCGAGCGGGACCAAAAGACGACAGAGCTTGGTATCGCCAAGGCTACGTGGAAGTTAATTCCGACGAGTGGATCGCACGATGCGCAATTGGAGAGCTCAGGAGCCTGACGGGTGGTGAGTATCAACTTTGCGCGGTCGCTGGAGCTGCGCGGCTTCCGGATCGTTTCAAGGATTTCCCGTCAGATGTAGAGGTGAAATCAGGACTCGTTGCTATCACGCTCAATCGAGACCTGCCTAACGACTGGAATTTGCAGAAATGAAAACAAATTGAATCGGCTCTCTGCCATCAAAGCTTGTCATGGCGTCGGCAAAACTTTCACGCTTGCACTCGCAGCACTCTGGTGGTTGGTCCGATGGGCTGACGGTATCGTCCTGACGACCGCACCAACTTTCCGCCAAGTTGGAACTCAGCTTTGGTCGGAGATACACCGAGCAGCTGGCCGGTCCAAGATCCAGTTTCCAGATTTTAATCAAACCAGCATGAAGTTAAGAGGCGAGAACAATTTCGCACTCGGCCTCGCCACGAAACCGCGTCGAGAATTTCCAAGGATATCATGGCGGGCACGTTCTGATTCTGGCCGACGAGGCTCCTGGCATCGAGTCGGGAATCTGGGCTGCGATCGATGGTGTGATGGCGGGTGGTCAGCCTCACGTAGTGATGGCGGGCAATCCGACAATTCCAAGCGGAGCTTTCTACGACGCTTTCAACAGTGAGCGGGGCCTGTGGAACTGCATCACGATGGACGCCTTCGACACCCCGAACTTGAGCGGGTTGACGCTTGAGGATCTGCTGCAGATGGAGACGAACGAAGGCGGTCCGCTTGATCAGAATCTGATCCCTTATCTCGCCACTCGTCGATGGGTACGGGACATGCGCTCGAAGCTGTGGCACGGTGACGAAGATAGCT